>Ga0247832_1000606_pt1 | contig 72496 bp, 63 predicted proteins | sample LaCruzMarch2015__10_FD_192407 | JGI IMG/M metagenome (GOLD analysis project Ga0247832, IMG submission 192407) | Freshwater microbial communities from meromictic Lake La Cruz, Castile-La Mancha, Spain - LaCruzMarch2015_4m | ecosystem: Environmental > Aquatic > Freshwater > Lake | place: Spain... | reverse complement strand
CAATTCTTGGGCTTTTAGCACCTTCAAAATCTGTGCTTCTGTAAACTTTGAATTTTTCATACTGCTTTTTGCTGTTTTAAAGTTAAAACTCTATTTTTAACTTGTCGCAAAAAATCAGCCCTTTACCCTTACTATAACGTTGGCCCTTAATTCCCAATAAAAGAAGATACTACAAACGTATGACCGAATTGAGTAACAAAAACACTGAATAGAACATGTGAGTTGCCTCGATGAATTAAGAGAATGAAAAATCCATAGGCCGATTACAAAATAATATTTACCGAAATTGAAAAGCAGTGAGCAAGCAATTACAAGCAATTCTACTATTTATCTCCCTTTGACTTTTTTAATTTCTTAGCAAGCGAAACATAGTCCAGCCAATAAATAACTTTTAAAGAAAAACTATTTATTGGGCCATTATTTAGAGTGCTTTTCAAATTGGACCAATATAAATCTCCCACCCTACTATCTGATGCAAAGATTGAATTTTTCCACACCAAATTTATTTCACTTCCGGGCAAGAAAACCCAGCGGTATTGTAAATCGATGGTAAAGGCATTGTAGTTGATATCGTAAGCAGAATTCCCATCGGAATCCAAGCCCGTAAAACCATCCAATTGATCCAAACGCCCTTGATCATTTAGCAAAAGGAAAGAATCATAGGATAAGGTTGAACGATAGTGCCTGAAGCGAAAAGTAATTCCCATTCGATTTGTCAATATAACATCCGCTGAAAGCGCTTGAATGGTGTTCACACGATCCCGATTTCCAAATAAAATACCTGTTACCGCTTGAGTTGGTTGACCAAATTGAATAGCATACCCCTGACTGTTGTATTGAAATTCTTGTTCCCAGCTATAAATCAATGATACATGATCTGAAATTCTCCACCGTGGATTGAATTGATAATCCCATTCCCACCAATTAGTTCGCCCAACAAATGTATAACCTGCACCCATATCGAACGCAACTTTTTTCTGATAATTACTAGAAACCCAAACAGAACCCCAATTCCAAGTTGGACGAATAAAATAGGAACCCCAATTTCGGGGCTCAAAAAAATCATAGCTTTCCGTAACTGAACCCGCATAACGCAATCCGGCTGCATTAAAGTCTTTGGAAACCATCGTGAAATTCGAATTTAAATAGGTACCTGTGTAATGATTCGGTAAATAAAGGCCTGCAACACTAGCCGAAGCACCAACCAACATTTTATTCAGATAACTCCACCTTGGTTTAAAATTTCGATAGCCACCAGATACTTCAAAAACCCGGCGATTATTGTTGTAATTGAACCCCAAATCATTCGGATCATAGGTATCCGATTCTTCCAGATAACCCATTCCATAAACCCATTTTCCGCGTTGTTTACCAATATTCAAATTATACCGATACCCTAATTCATAGGAGGTTGCACCTGATTTACTTGACAATGCAGTGCGACCATTAAAAAAATAGTTGTTGTTTTTTGAATTAAATACAAAATTCAATCCCGATACGTTAGCGTCATAAAAATCTCCTTCCCGCCAAACATTTGTATTGGTAAAGGTGATCGACCCATTGTTTTTCAGATTTTGATCAAGTACAAAAACGTTATAATTGGTTAATGGTGATACAATAACCGCACGAGTCAAATCAGTAATGGTATCCAACGCCATGCCTTGTTGCTCCGCCGTGATTGCATTAAAAAACCCAATCCCCAAGCCATTTTTCATTCGCCCAGAAATCTTACTGGCATTATACAATTGAGAGGGCTGCGGTTCTTTTTCCAATACTTCATTTTGAGTTAATTGAGCATTTGAAATGGAGAATGGAGCTTGAATACCAATTCTTCTACTGTAAAACAAGCCCGCTTTATTAAATAACTCAGTTCCTTCAGTAAAAAATTGCCTGTTTTCATTGAATTGCAATTCAAAAGGACTCAAATTCAATACTTTTTGATCAAAAACTACTTGGCCAAAATCCGGAACAAGTGTAACATCTAAAGTAAAGGCCTCATTCAGTCCATATTTAATATCCAACCCTCCATTCATGGATTTATTCCAACCAAAATCACCGTTTTGGTCCGGTACTCTGTCCAAATAAGAAGATAAATACGGCATAAATGCAAGTCTCAGTGGAGGTTCAATTCCTTTTAAGCCTATAATATCGCCACTTTCTAACAAGTAATTTTCTAGGTCGGGATTGACGGGGGACCAAGTAGACTCTTCTCTTAATCGCGCAATTTGCCTAGAAAAATTAACTCCCCAAGTTTGAATTTCTTTCTTTGGAAATCGAAAAGCAGAATAAGGAATTCGTATTTCAGCAATCCAAGCAGAATCTGAAATATGAATAACTGAATTCCACACTAAATTCAATTGGTCGTTGAAATCATTGGCTGCTATTTTGGCATCTATTTGAACCCCACGACTTGTAACACCAAAATAAAATCCATTCTGATTATCATTATAAGTATCTAAAAATATAGAAAAGATATCCAACGTTGGCGCAAAATCATCCCTCAGGGAAAGCACTTTTGAAATTGAATCAGGATGGTCATAACAAACAGCAGCGAAATAAATAGCTTGATCATCAAAAGCAATTTGCACAGTAGTTTTTTTACATGCAACTCTACCTGGAGTTGGTTTTACTTGTGTAAATCCCGAAACACGTTGTGCGTTTTTCCATGATTTTTCAGTGAGTTTACCATCTAAAAGAATTGGTTCTGTATTTGGCTCAGCTTGAATTTGGAGTTGAGAATAAATAGAATTCCCTTTGAAGAGGATACTACTTAAAATTATGAAAAAGCACAAAAATTTCATGTGAGCAAAAATACAGTATTGTTACTAAAAATCACTTAGTATTTATATTATTCAAGATAATTATAACTGAATTGTCCAAAAACGTAATTTACGGTCTAACAACTTTTATTGTCGTTCTTCTATTCAAAGTAAATTGCGACTCCGTGCATGTTTCACAGATAATATCAGGTTGAGACTCCCCTTTAAAATCACCAAGAAAACGAGATTTATCAATTCCTTTTGACACTAAAAAATCTATCGTTCTATTCATTCTTCTTTCACCTAGCCACATGTTATACTCGTCTGAACTACGGCTGTCACAATGGGAAATCACCTCAAATTTTAGAGTCGCATCCAAGTCTTTTAATTGCGCTGAAAAATCTTCCAACTCTTTTTTATTTTGAGGATTCAAATAACTTGATTGGCGATCAAAGTAAATTATCGCCTCCGGATAAATCACATTTGTTGCAATAGATGGCTCAGGTTCATTAACAGTTGCTTTAAGTGATACTTGCTGACCATAGGAATCAGTTATTGTTACCGAATATAATCCTTTCGGAACCATGTCAAGACCATCCGATTTTTCGCCCGATTCCCATGAAAAAGTGTACGGAGCAACACCTCCAATAGCGGTAGCTTGAACCATTCCATCCTTTCCTTTATAAACGGTTACATCGGTTGAACGAATTGTACCATTCAAAGGCGGTATTTCAGTTGCATAATATATATCAGCACGAATAGCTTCCCGATTACTCGACCAATAATAATTTTTTCCAGAGTAAATGAAATATGCGTCAAACTTTGATGAATTGATTTTTGAACCAATGTTCATTGGGATACTCCAACTAGTCCATGATTCATCTGTTCGGATTGAGTAAAAAATATCTGCATCCCCTTGACCCCCCATTCCATTACTAGAGAAAAACAAAGTGTCGCTGTTCGGTGAAAGAAATGGTGAGATTTCGAATCTTTTTGAATTTAGTTCCGAACCCATGTGAACAAGTTCAGACCATTTCCCATCTGAATTTTTAGTAGAAACATATAAATCCTCCTCTCCCTCTGAATTCGGACCATTAAATGAAAGGATTATCGCATTCTCATCTTCATTGATGTGAAACCCATAAAAATCTCCGTCGATGTCTAATTTAGGAATTCTCAATTCTTTTGCTTTTCCCCATTTTTTTCGTTTGAACTCACTCAAGGAAATTCCTTTGTTCATATCTTTTTTTCCTTCATAAGAATTCAATAGATAAACATGATCTCCAGCTTTATTTATCCCCACTATCGCGTTGTTAAATTTATTATTCAACTCTTTGATTGGGTTAGCATTCGAATAGGAAAAATCGACTTCTTTTTGACTACTCCAAATATCCTGATCATTTTTTCCGCCGATTGATTTCGCATCAAATGAACGAACAAAAAATAAGGTAGAACTTTCTTTATCAAAAACTGGCATACTTTCCTCCACTTCTGTGTTGACAGAACCTCCAAGTTTTTGTGGAGTTGAAATGGCAGTAAAGGGAGATTGGGCAGTAACCGTCAATAGAAAAAATTGTGTGGAAACAAACAGAAAATGGCGTAATTTATTCATTTATTTTCCAAGCATTATTCCCAAAACTAATTCATGACCTCCAGAACTATAATTCTTAAATCTTGAAAGGGAAAAATCAAATGAATATCCCATTCTAAATCGGTTATTTACATTTATTCCGAATAGTGCAATCAACGCATCTGTATGACGATATCCCAAACCAAACCACACCCGATCCTTATATTCAGCCTGAAGATTCACATCAATTGACAATGGAGCTGGATACATGTATTTCATTAAAAAATTCGGAATCAATGTTAACTCGTCATTCAATTTGAAACGATAACCAGAGATTAAATTGTAATGAATTTGAGGACTAAAATTGGCTGTTCCATTTCCAAATTCCACAAAATCCTTCGTTAGTTGTTGGGAAGAAAATCCAAGGTAAAAACCTTTGCCATAAAAATACAACCCTGCACCTAGATCTAAAATGTATTGATTGGATTGATTGGAAGTATAATTGGTATATGTGTTATCTGTATATGTTTGGGAGTTATCAATTATATTTAATACCTGCGCTTTGTCGGATAAAAAAGTATTGTTAGATAAACCTACTTTCAAACCAAAAGAAAGATTAAAATTTTTGTTCATTGGAAGATGTAAGGCATAAGTTCCGGAAAAAGCCAGTTTTCGAAACGCGCCGTATTGATCAGCAATTAGTTGCCCTCCAATTGTATGTTTCAACCTTCCTGTTTCAATTTTTGGGTTTTTAATTGGCCCTGTGCTCGTTCTAATTCCTGGATTATAATACCTTGTCTTCACTTTTAAAGGCATTGAAAATGCTAAATAAGTCGTTTTAGGTCCATCATTTACGCCTCCCCATTGCCACCTGCCTGCTAAAGAAATGTCTGTATAATTCAATACACCAGCTGCACCTGGATTTACAATAAATTGGTTTCGATTAAATTGAGAAAACTGTGGCATTTGCTGAGACAAGGCGAAAAATGACCAAAAAATAAGAATGAAGGACATTATTTTTTTCATACCTGGTAAAAGCTTTTAATTTTATTCTTTTTCTTCGAATCAAAATCAATGTAAAGATAGAATATTCTATTGGTTAATCACCAATTTATTACAGCAAAGACTGAATTTTCTATTCCATGCAATCACACGGCGGATCCAAAATCCAATCTATGTCTGGTCGCATATTTTTAATGTAAGTCTGATACCTCGGGCCAAATCGAACGCCAGTGAAATCAACAACTTTTAAACTCTGAAGCGAAAAGAAGGAATTAGGTACATTTCCTATTGGATTATCGGATAAATCAAATTTTTCCAGGCTCTTGCAATTCTGAATTAAATCCGGAATTTGTTCAATGCTATTTCTATTGATGATTATTTTTTTCAATTTACTTAATCGTGTCAAAATCAATGGAAATAACGTAAAATCGTTCTTTGATGCAATGAATACCTCCAAATTTTTTAGGGAATCTAATAAATCCGGCAAAACAACGAATTTATTTTTTGAAATATCAAGTAAGCGTAAATGAGAAAAACGAGATAATTCTACTGGTAATTCGGTTCGTTTTTCTTTGGAAAAAGACAAGCCATAAATTGTATCTGGATTTGCAGTTAAAACATCCTCCCACCGATAAATTACAAATTCAGTTTCTTGAGCAGAAAGGCTATTACATTGAAGTAATAGAAAAATAACGATGAGCCAATGATATATCTTGTTGGATTTGCTCAACCAGCGCTTCTTTACTATCAAATTTAATTTCATCTCTTAACCGTGTTACTATTTCAACTTTAAGTTCCATTCCGTAAATATCCCTTTCAAAATCAAATATATGAATTTCGATTTGCTTTTTGGATTCAGCATGAACGGTAGGTCTGAATCCGATATTCATAATTCCATGAAAGCTATTTCCATCTATATAAACATGAACAACATAAACCCCATTAGACGGTAAAATTTTAGTGGTGTCTTGAATAACCAAATTAGCAGTTGGAAAACCAATTGTTCTGCCAATTTGTGATCCAGTAACAACCATTCCAGTTAATTCAAAGGGTGCTCCCAAAAACAAATTTGCACGTTCAATATCTCCAATTTCAATTGCTTTACGAATTTTCGTTGAACTGATATTTACCTCATCAATTTCCTTGGCCGGAATTTCAACTGCTTCAAAATCATAAACAGTAGAAACATCTTTCAAATACTGAATGTTTCCCTCTCGATTTCTCCCAAATTGATGATCATAACCAATAACAATGGTGTGAATGTTTAATTTATTAACTAAAATATCTCTAACAAATTCCATGGCCGTTAGTCGAGAAAACTCAAAAGTAAAAGGGAAAATAATGAGATTTTCCAACCCTGTTTTTGATAATTTCTCGATTTTTTCTGCCTCCGTTTGGATTAATTTTAACTGATGACTATCAGGAAAAAGAACCAAACGAGGATGTGGAGAAAAGGTTAACAGGACGGATTCTCCACCTAATAATTGTGCTTTTTTCACAATTGCATCCAAAATCTTTTGATGCCCAACATGAACACCATCAAAAGTACCTATCGTGATTATCGGTTTTTTAATAGATTCTACCCCCTCAAGTCCGTAAAAAATCTTCATTCATTAAATAAAAAACAAATTTAAGGAAAAACTGATTGGTTTGTTTCTTATCCAATAATACCTAATTTAGTGGCAATAAATTTTCGGACCTTATGAAATACGACAGAATCAATAACTCGCTGTATGTAAAAAACAGAAAACAATTCATTGAAAAAATGGTTGGTCATACACTTGCTATTTTCAATTCCAATGATATCTTTCCAATTAGCGCGGATAGTACCATGCCTTTTCAACAGCACCGCGATATATTATGTCTGACTGGTGTAGATCAAGAAGAATCGATATTGGTTTTGTTTCCAGGTTGTTCCAATGAAGTACATAGGGAAATTTTATTTTTAAAAGAAACCAATGAGCATATTGCAGTTTGGGAAGGAGAAAAATTGACAAAACAGGCAGCATCTGAAACTTCTGGAATAAAAACGGTTTATTGGCTGCAACAATTCCCAACTATTTTCAAACAATTAATGGCAGATGCGACTGGAATTTACCTAAATACAAACGAGCATTTACGTGCAAATACAGAAGTTGAGACAAGAGAAGATCGTTTCATAAAAAAGGTGAAACAAGATTTTCCAGCTCATCAGGTGTTAAAATCGGCTCCCATTATGCATAAAATAAGATCTGTTAAGGATGCGATCGAATTAGAACTAATGCAAAAGGCTTGTAAAATTACTGAAGCAGGAGTCCGTCGATTGTTACAATTCATTAAACCAGGTGTTTGGGAATATGAAATTGAGGCAGAATTAGCACATGAATTTTTACGCAATCGTTCCAAAGGATTTGCTTATACGCCAATAGTGGCATCTGGAAAAAATGCATGCGTTTTACATTATATCGAAAACAATCAGCAATGCAAAGATGGAGATGTGATTTTATTAGATGTTGGAGCTGAATATGCCAATTATGCTTCAGATTTAACAAGATGTATTCCGGTAAATGGAAAATTCACAGCAAGACAAAAAGAGGTGTATAATTCAGTTTTACATGTTAAGACAGAAGCTCAAAAATTGTTAGTTCCGGGAACTATTATGACCGAATACCACAAGCAAGTTGGTCTGTTAATGGAGGAACAATTGGTTCACTTAAAACTAATTACCCTTGACGAAATAAAAAATCAAAAAGCAGACTGGCCAGCATACAAAAAATACTTTATGCACGGAACATCTCACTTTATTGGACTTGACACGCATGATGTTGGACTTTGGAATGAGCCGATTCAAGCGGGTATGGTTTTCACTTGCGAACCTGGAATTTACATTCCGGAGGAAGGTCTTGGCATACGATTGGAGGATGATTTGGTTGTTCAAGAAACAGGAGAGCCGTTTAATTTAATGAAAGACATTCCACTTCAAGCCGAAGAAATTGAAGATTTCATGAATGCTTAGTTTGTGTTAAATTATTCAGTTCATGGCGAAGGAAGGCCTATTGTTTATTTACATGGCTTCTTAGAATCCAGCACCATGTGGACTTTTTTGAATTTTCAAGCATTCAATACAAGAAACATTTTCATTGATCTCCCAGGTCATGGACAATCAGATCTAACCGATTCTTCAGAAAATCCGTCCTTGGATTTTATGGCGAATGAAGTATCGAAGATTTTAAATTTATTACAAATTGAAACTTATTCGGTGATTGGTCATTCAATGGGCGGTTATGTTGGATTATTATTGAAAAAAAATGATTCCCGTTGTAAAAAGGTTGTTTTATTGAATTCCAATTTTTGGGACGACACCGAGCAAAAGAAAAAAGATCGGATTCGGGTAGCTGAAATTTCATTTAAAGCTAAAAAGATTTTCATTCGGGAAGCAATTCCCAATTTATTTGGGAAACCTGAAAACTTTCCCAATGAAATCATTCATTTAACAAATGAAGCGATGGATATGTCGCCAGAATCAATTGCATATGCCTCATTGGCCATGCGTAAACGCAACGATTTCACAGATTCAATCAATTCAAATCCAGCAGATTACTTTATTATTCATGGGATACTGGATAGGTTGATTGATGCTGATTTTCTCAGGAAACAACTATCATCTGAAAAAAATCTATTTTTCATTGAAAATGCTGGACACATGGCACACATTGAACAGTCGGAAGAGGTTTTAGTGATTTTAAATAAGATTTTCTCCTAACCAATATGTTTCAATGCCTCTCGTTTGGCAAGTCCTTGAATTCCTGATTCTTTTACGAAATTCCTTACTGACACTGGATTTGTTTTGGCATATTCCCGCAAAGACCATCCGATAGCTTTTTGTATAAAAAACTCTTTCTCGTGTTTGAATTGATTGATTAATCCTTTGAGAAGTTCAAAATTTGTTTGTGATTTATACCGCAATTGAAAAATCAGACAAGATCTTCTAAGCCAAATATTTTCACTTTTTAGCCAGGATTTAATTACTAATTCTCGCTGTTTTGGTAACACTCGCAAATATCGCCCCAGGTAATTACTCGCCAAACTATCTACTGAATCCCACCAAGAATGATTGGTTAGCAAAAATTCAATGAAGTCATAATCTTCCAAAAGAATATCACTGTCTTTCCATTTAGCCATAAAATCCATGGCCACATAATGAAATTCTCGCTGTTCTTTTTGCCACAATTCAAGAACTAATTCTCGTTTATCATCATGGGTCAAATCCGCAGGTATAATTGAAAACCAATTTTTTTGAATCAATGCTCTTTGAGGTTTTTTAATCCCAAAAAAGGAAAATCGATTTTTCATGTAGCGAGACATTCCTTGTGCCTCTTGCTCATTTCGATTTTTTTCGAACTCTAATTCAAGTTGATGGGTTAATTGCAAAATCATGGAAGAAAATTAAAAAGGCAAATCATAAGCCGGGTTCTGTATCCTTCGCTGCACGCAGCTCAGTAGTCTATCATTTATCTAGCACTGACGTCACCATCAGCGTCCATCAACCTACCCTCCGAGATTGGGCGAGCAACCCTCAAGCCTCGGTATATTTGGTCTTTCAGTTCGTAAGGTTTACCTTGCCGTTCTTGTCACCAAAAACGCGGTGAGCTCTTACCCCACCTTTTCATCTTTTCCCCGACAAAGCGAACTTGTCAAGGTAGTTTTCCTTTCTGCGGCACTTTCTGTTCCCATAAGCTTAAACCCATGAGACCTTCCCGTTAGGAAGTACGATGCTCTATACTGCCCGGACTTTCCTCTCTCTTGATTTCTCAAAACAGCGATAGACTGATTTGCCTAATGCAAATGTACGGATTAGTTTTTAGTAACTCGTATCGTTCTTATTCCATCAGCAGACTCAAGAACAACCATGTAAATTCCCGGTAAATAAGCCGCAAGGTTTACATTCAAAGAATTAGCATTTATTTCAACTTGCTGATTCACCAAATTTCCTTTAAAATCGAATAAAGTAATTTTATTTACTATCGAATTACAGGTTATTTGAACCTCATCATTGGTCGGATTTGGATAAACGCTCGCAATTAATTCATTATCAATCAATCCAGCATCCAACCCGAGATAAATATCTTGGAATTCAATGGTTCGTATTTGACTACTTCCATTGGCGTTGGCAACAACAATCTTTAATAAAACATCTTTCTTGTTTTGACCTACCCATTCATATTCAATGGTCTGTGTAGGAGGTGTTCCAAACCAAGTACCTGTACCAAAGAATGTTTGGTAAATTGAGTCAATTTCACTGATTTCACGTTTCAATCTCACCACTTCATATGTTCCAGACGGCAATACCAATTGACCATACCCATCCACCGTACTAGTAATAGAGCGATGTTGCTTAATTTTAAAATCTGCTGCCGGATTCAAATCGATAAAAGTATACCCACGTGTATTAAACGTTTGTTGAAATGCCATCGGGAATTTATACTTTGTCTCAATAGTATCAGATTTAAAGGCCACATCTATTCCACTTACTTTAACTGAAAAACCAACCTTTGTAATTGAATCAATAGTTGATTTTTGATACGATCTTGGATCTGAAAGTGAAACGGGCAAAAATCCGTTCAATTGATCGACAGGAAGAGTATTCTCTGGAATAAAATATGATGATTGATAATCCTGTGGAGCCAATACTCCAAACGTAAATTGTACTGGACTAAAACCAATTGATGTGAACTCCCTTAAAAATTGACTAGTCGCCGTCAATGTAGAGTAATCCCACGTTATTCCAGATCCCATAAGTGCAGGATCATTTATGGTTTGCTCAGAAACGCTGATTCTAACAGTATCTCCTGGAATTGAAAAATCAGATTCAGTAATTGTTATCTGCGAAAAACAGCCAGCACTTTTCAATAAAAGAAATGTACCAACTATAATTAACTTATTCATTTGTTAAAATGGTAAATCGTCTGTTTCATCATTTGAGGAGAGTAAACTTTCCACTGGAGAACCAGTTGGAGCTGCGTTTAAATCCATGGATGATGGTCCACCAACAGGCATTCCCTGACCCATTTTTTCGATTCTCCAAGCATCCAATGAATTGAAAAACTTCACCTCTCCTTGCGGACTTGTCCATTCACGCCCACGCAAATTGAAAGAAACTTCTACTTGTTCACCGACCTGCGTTGTATCCAACATCGCACATCTATCTTGAACTGCTTGAAATAAAATATCTTGTGGATATTGACTCGTATTTTCAGTCAATACAAATTCTCTTTTTGCAAATTTTTCTGAAACCTGTACAGTAGGGTTCAACACTTTAATCGTTCCTGTAATTTTAAACATATCTATTTTTTATCCGTTATTAAATGCCAAAAGAGTTAACCAGGCTTCTTGTAGCTTATTTTGTTTTAATAAACTTAGTGCTCTTAGGTGCAGTTCATTTTCCAATTTTTCCGCATCGTTATCTAAAGTTACAAATAAATCGCTTAGTTCAAGTAATTTATATTCATTAACATCCGTTTCATTTGGAAACTCTTCAATTCCAGCTAATTGACCTAAATCATTTTTACTAAAAACGGAACTTGAAACAATATCTTTAGGCAATTGGTCGAAACCTATCCCACAGGTAGTGATTGGTTTTTTTACTTCAAACATTGAATTTTGATCTGCGCGACAATACCAATCTCCACCCATGCGTGAAACCAAGTCAATTTTATGTTGATCGATCATTCCATTTTCATCAAGCACATTTTCATTAATATGAATCCGTGTAACCTCACAAATAATCAAGTTGCCGGCACCTCCTTCAGTCCCTAATTCAATAACCTGATTCACCTTACATTCAAATTGAACCGGTGATTCAGCAACTCGCATTGGCTTGATTGTTTCAGAAGCAACGGGTGTGAATCCGGATTTAACAAATTCATCTACATCAGAAGCATAAGGAGAACTCGCAAGACTCATTTGATAAACAATTGAATGATTTACGATATTAATTACCACTTCAGGTACCACCTTTACATTATTATAAGTATCCTTGGTCGTGTTGCTTCTTCCAGAACGTGCAGGGGAAAATATTAGAATAGGCGGATTTGCACTAAAAACATTAAAGAAGCTGAATGGAGCCAAATTTGGCTTTCCATCCGCGTCAATTGTCGATGCAAATGCAATAGGTCTTGGACCGATAGCACCCAACAAATATTGATGTAATTTTTGAACAGGTAAATCGCTTGGATTAAAAGTCAGCATCTCGAGATTTTTTACAAACAAAATTAATGAGAAAATTATTTACGATTCAACTTAATTTGAATAGTTATTCACAGCTTTTAAAATAACTATCCTCTTCTTTTTTCAAAAAAACTTTTTAACAACAAGATAGACCCTTCCGCTAATAAACCATTTGTCACAAGCGTTTTTGGATGGTAAATTGATTCCTGCAGCCTACTTGCCCCCCTTTTTTCATCGCGAGCACCAAAAACAACCTTATCAATTTGCGACCAATACAAAGCTCCACCACACATAACACATGGCTCGAGCGTCACATACAATGTGCATCCTGTCAAATATTTTGCGCCCAAATATTCTGAAGCTGCCGTTATGGCTTGAATTTCAGCATGAGCAGTTACGTCATTTAATTTCTCGGTAAAATTATGGGCCCGAGCAATAATTTGATTATTTGCTACAACAACAGCACCCACAGGAACCTCGCCAGAATCATACGCTTTTTTAGCTTCCTGAAGCGCTTGTTTCATAAAGTACTCATCATTAAATGGAGAGATCATAAGTGGATTTTCGTCAAATATATTTATTTTGTTTTAGCCTACAATTAGTTTTCAAAAAATCAATTATATTTGAAGAAATTAATAATTAAACTCATGAAAAAAGTAATTTTATTTGGTGCATTTGCACTTTTAACATTGGCTTCTTGCAAAAAAGACTGGACATGCACGTGCACATCCTCTGTTGGTGGATCATCATCTACGACAATTACAGACATGACAAAATCAAATGCCAAAGCAGAATGTGATGGTGGAGATGGAAGCGCTTTAGGCATTACAGTTGATTGTGAAATTCAGTGATTTGTAATCGCTCAAAAATCTAGGGGGCTTGCCCCCTTTTTTTATTTATGAATACCATCGAATCATTTTTTTTAACACTTGGCTTGTCTTGGACAATATCTAAGGCAATTCCATACACGACATGTATACTACTGGGTTTATTGTTTATTTTTCTCATACGGAAATGGAAAACCAAAATAAAATGGATTTCAATAGCAACAAAATTCATGATTTTCATCGTCCCATTTACACTGTATTTTGCATTTTATCCAATTTACGTGGGTGATTTTTCAAACAAAGGAGCAACAACTCGGTCGAATTTAGAATTCCCTTTTCAAAAGAGCATTACGGTGATTGTGTTGCCCAACTGCCCCTATTGCTATCAGTCATTATCACTGATGATGAAATTAAAAAAAAGAAATCCATCAATTTCAATATCCTATTGGGTTGCAACATCTGATACAATTCCTGAAAAAACATTAATTTTGAGGGTGATACCAAAAGAGTTTAAAGCAATTCAACAACATGAAACAAAAGCTATTTCAGAATTAACAAAAGGAACTTTTCCATGTTTTGTGATTTCAAATGATAAAAAAGCAGTTAAAATCTGGAACAATAATCAATTTGGAGTAAGGGCTCTGGATGAAATTGAAAGTTTTTTCAACTAATAGATAAATTTGATTTTCGACTTGTGACAGATCTATTTTCTTGTTTTTAATTCAAACTATTGAATTATTTTTGTGGAGAATAAACTTTGGGCTCATCCAATTGTTACAATTAAGACTATGAGTGAAAACCTAATTCTTTTAGAAAACTTTCCTGAAACCCGAATTAAAAAACCGAAATGGTTGCGGGTGAAGTTACCCCTTGGTGAAAATTACCGCAAGGTCCGCTCGTTAGTTGACGAGCACAAACTTCATACAATATGTGAAAGTGGGAGTTGTCCAAATATGGGAGAATGTTGGGGAGAAGGAACAGCAACATTTATGATACTCGGAAATATTTGCACGCGATCATGTGGCTTTTGCGCCGTTCAAACAGGTAAGCCAGATGCAGTTGATACTTTTGAACCAGGCAGAGTAGCTAACAGCGTTAAAATTATGGGTGTTAAACACGCAGTAATAACTTCGGTAGATCGCGATGATTTGAAAGATGGAGGTTCTGAAATATGGGCTCAAACGGTTAGAGCGATACGTCAGCAATCGCCGCAAACCACTTTGGAGACTTTGATTCCTGATTTTGCTGGAAAATGGGACAATTTACAAGCTATTATTGACGTTGCACCAGAAATTGTTTCTCACAATTTAGAAACCGTTCGCAGATTAACAAAACAAGTGCGCATTCAAGCAAAATACGATCGTAGTTTGGAGGTTTTGTTTCGATTAAAAAAAGGGGGGATGCGAACTAAATCCGGCGTTATGCTAGGACTTGGAGAATCCGAAGAAGAAGTTCTTGAAACTATGTCCGATTTGCGGAGTGTTGGAGTTGACGTTTTAACTTTGGGACAGTACCTTCAACCAACACCAAAACACCTGCCAATTTCAGAATTCATTACTCCGGAACAATTTGAAAAACTTGGTGTTATTGGAAAAGAAATGGGTTTTCGATATGTTGAGAGCGGGCCACTTGTTCGGTCTTCTTATCATGCAGAAAAACACTTGTTCTAATATTAATTGCTTTACAAATTGAAGGAATATTGGAATCGATATTTCAAACACTGTAAAAAATTATTTGCAGAATTAATAATTCTTCATTTAAAAAAATATTAGTATTTGATAATTATTTTATAAATTAGCCCTCTGAATAAAATTCTATTTTAAACACACCATGAAAAAGAAAAACATAATTTTAGGATCACTAGCAATCTCTGGAGTTACAGCGGCATTTGCGGTTGGATTGTGGTTTATGAAAAACAATGAAAATGGTTCTTATAAACAAGAAGCACTTTCTGTTCTTGAAGCAAGAAAAGCGGATGAAGCTCAAGCTTGGTTGCGTGCCCGATATGTTGACGCTTCTACAGGTCAACAAATTACAGCTGAGAAATTAGCTGAGATTCAAAAGAACTTTAGTAAGTTGCCAAAGGAAAAAACAATTACATGGGAAGAACAAGGCCCTGACAATATTGGTGGTAGAACACGTGCAATCGAAATCAACCGAAGTAACCCGAATGATATTTGGGCAGGTGGAGTTTCTGGAGGTTTGTTTTATTCATCCAACCAAGGAAATAGCTGGACTCGAGTTGATTCATACATCAACCAAGGAGCTTCTCCCTATATTTCAAGTATGACAATGACAAAGGACGGAACTTTGTATGTTGCAACGGGATCTAATCAAGAAAGTTGGAATGGGAATGGTGTTTGGTATTCTACTGATTTGGGTTCAAACTGGACAAAAGTTCCTGGTTCTGGAAATTGTACCGAAGTTGTAAGCGGGGATGCATCCGATTATGCTTTTATGGCAACAACATCTGGAATGAAAAAATGGAAATTAGGGGATGTTGCTATGACGGCAATAACAGCTTCTTCGGGTGGTTGTAGTGCTTTGAAAATATCAAAAAACGAACAAGTAATTATTGGAGCATATGGAGCAAATAAAACGTTTGTATCTATTGACGGTGGAGCTTCCTTTACTGATAGATCAGGAACAGCCGCGAATAATCTTGTCTTACAAGGTGCAGCGCGTATCGAATATGCAATTTCTCATGACTTAAATTCTTCAGGTAATTATTCTTTGTATGCCGTTCGAACTAATTCAAATTTATTAGGTATGAATGTTTCCCATGACAATGGGGCAACTTGGACAGAATTTGTTGGAAATCCAGGTACACCCGCTCCATCTGATTTTGATATTTTCAGGGACCAAGGAACATACAATTCAATTGTTTCAGTTGTACCAAACGATCCAGAAATGATTTTAATTGGTGGAATTGATGTGTGGAGATGGAAACAAACAGTGAACAATCCTCCATCAGGTGGATTCCGTAAAGTAAGTCAATGGTTTGTTGACCCAAGTTCTTCCATATATGTACATGCTGACAACCATGAAATGAAATGGGACGGAAATGGACGTTTTTATGCCGGTAGTGATGGTGGTGTCAGTATTTCTAACAATGTTGGAGCCACAAATCCTGACGCAATCGAATGGTTTGTTGCAAATAGAGGTTACAACGTTACTCAATTCTACGGAATTGCATTTGATAAATTTGGAGCAGTAATGGGAGGTACCCAAGACAATGGTACGTTGTACAACGATCATTCGATGAATACATACAAAGAATTTAGAGAAGTTGGTGGTGGAGATGGTTTTGAATGTGAAATCTCATTTTTCAATGAGCGAGTAATGTTCTCGTCGGTTTATTACAACACAATCTCTCGTTCGGGAGACAAAGGCCAGACATGGACTAGTTTTGTACCTACACTCCCTGGTACTTATGATCCGGCTGGTACTGATGGTAGTAATTATCATCCTTTTCATACGGAATTCGTGCTTGCTGAGTATTATGATTTAAATTCTGAGGATTCTGTAACTTTCATTCCAACACGTGATATCAACGTCGGTGAAACGGTGAGAGTTGCTAGTTTGTCGTCCGGTGATTCAATAACTATGATTGCCAATCAAAATTATTACTTCGATGAAGAATTAGCTTACGACCCATCGTTAACAGCAAATGGAGTGAACTATGGAGTAAATCCAGCTACTGGTGAAACGGTTGAAATGGGTAGTGATACTGTAATTTATAATGTAACTTGGGATACTGTTCGAGTTCAAGACCCATACCAATCATGGTTCTTAGTTTACGTAAATGCAAATGGAGGTGAACTTTGGGGAACAAGAAATGCGTTGCGATTATCAGTTACATCCACTCAATGGGTTTGTGTGGCGAAAAATATAGGCGGAGGTCTTTTCGGGAATATCGACATAGAATTTTCTAAAGATTTAGAGCATTGTTATGTTAGTGGCGGCACAAATGGTGTTTGGAGAATCGATGGACTTGGTTCAGCATACACCTCAGATCCTGATTTTGTCGATAAAGTTGGATTTGTTGGAACAGGATCAACTGCTACTATCCCAACCTACACAACAGCTACCAAAATTACATCTACTAACTATGAAGGAATCGCAGTAAATCCGAATGATGCCGATGACCTATTATTATTAGCTGGATTCAGCGGGTCAAATAAGAGAGTTTCAAATGCAACTTCAGCAGGCACGAATGGAGTAACTGTAGTAACATTAGGAAGTGTTGGTGGAGTAGCTTGTTATGATGGTATTATCGATGGGGTTGATTCTGATGTACTTGTTCTTGGAACTTCTAATGGAGTTGTTATTTCGCAAGATGGTGGAGTTACGTTTACTAATTCGTCAGCAGGATTTGAGGGGACTCCAGTGTATGAAATTCGTCAATCTTGGAGAACTTGGCAAGAAGGAAACGGAAGACCTGGAGAAATTTATATTGGTACATATGGTAGAGGGATTTGGAGTTCAGCATCTTTCCTTGGAGTGGATGAATCACAAACAGATTTGAATAATAAAGATGTCTTCAAATTTAATTTAGTACCTAATCCGACTAATTCTACAACAGCTGTGTCTGTTAATTTGGATAAGGCATCAGATGTTAACATTGAAGTATTTACGATAAATGGAACTAAAGTTCGTGCTTTATCCATGAAGAATGTTAATTCTGGACACCATGACATTCAGTTAGATGTCGACGGTTTAAGAACTGGTACTTATATTGTAAAATTGGTAGCAGGGAATAAAATAGCCACATCTAAATTTATTAAACTGTAAATATTAGATCACCTTTTATTAAACCGATCCGTTATTGGGTCGGTTTTTTTGTGCAAATTAAATAGGCATATTCCCGAAATAAACGGGTTTTATTGTAAATTTACCAAGCTAAAAAAAAATTAAATGAAAAAATTGTTATTATCAACCGTTCTTCTTGCTTTAGGCTCGACGGTTTATGGGCAACGAAAAATCGATTTTGTCGAGTACGATTTGCCAAATGGTATACATGTTATTTTACATGAAGAGCATGCAACACCAATTGTGGCTGTATCTGTTTTGTATCATGTAGGATCCAAAAATGAAGTTGCAGACCGCACCGGATTCGCTCACTTTTTTGAACATTTATTATTTGAAGGTACGGTCAATATTGGCCGTGGGGAATATAGTAAAATCGTGGAAAGAAATGGTGGTACTTTAAACGCAAACACGTCTCAAGACCGTACTTTTTACTTTGAATTACTGCCATCCAATAAATTAGAATTAGGATTGTGGTTGGAAAGCGAGCGATTACTGCATGCAAAAGTAGATACGAAAGGAATTGAAACGCAACGATCAGTGGTCAAAGAAGAAAAAAGACAACGTGTTGACAATCAGCCTTATGCCTCTTTTATAACAGAAATGAGTAAGCGTATGTTTTCTAATCACCCATATAATTGGGTTCCAATTGGAAGTATGGAACATCTTGACGCTGCACAAGAAGAAGACTATGTGAATTTTTATAAAAATTATTATGTTCCTTCTAATGCTACTTTATCCATTGCTGGTGATATTGATTTATCCCAAACGAAAAAGTTAATTGATAGCTATTTTGCATCTATTCCTAAAGGTCAGGCCTTGAATCTTTACAGAGATTTTGTAAATTATTCTGATGTAGAATTTGAAAATAAATATAAAGTTGCCAAATCGAAATTCGACGCAAAACAATTTATGGCCTCTAAAAATCCAGAAGCCAAAAAATTAATTTCTGATTATCAAAACAAACCAATTGAGATCAAAAGAACTCAAAAAGATACTGAGGCACTTAAAGGGATAATCAAGGAAGAAATACAAGACAACATTCAACTTTCCGGGTTATTTATGGGGTATAAATTCCCAGAACAAACACATCCAGATAGCTATGCATTGGAGATGTTGAACGATGTATTATCAGGTGGAAGTTCTTCAAGAATTAATAAAACAATCGTCGAAAAAAAACAAATGGCAAATTTTGCTTTTTCATTTAATTTCGGATTAGAGGATGCCGGGATGGGAATTTTTGCCGCTATCGCATCCAATGGAATTAGTTTGGATGATTTACAGAAAGAATTTGATCAACAAATTGATCTAGTTAAAAATGAATTGATTTCTCAAGAGGAATTTGAAAAGGTTCGAAATAAATTTGAAAATGACTTAATTTCTTCAAATGCAACGATTTCAGGAATATCTGAAAATTTAGCTGATAATCATGTCTATTTCAAAAACACAAATCGTGTTAATACACAACTTAATGAATACATGAAGGTGACTCGTGAAGACATCCAACGTGTTGCAAAAAAATATTTTACACAAGATGCAAGAATCATCTTACATTATGTCCCAAAAGCAAAATAAGGAAATATGAAAAAACTAATTTTAACCACCTTACTTTCAATGCCGATTATTTTAACGGCACAAATTGACCGGTCTATTCAACCAGTTGCTGGTAAAGCGCCTGTAATTAATATTAAGGATTCAGAAACCTTTACCCTTGATAATGGTATTACAGTCATTCTATCTGAAAATCATAAACTTCCGAGAGTTTCATTTGATTTATTCATGGGTTCTGATCCTAGATTAGAAAATAACAAAGCTGGTTTGGCTGATATGGCTGGATCACTCATTTTATCTGGCACATCAAACAAATCAAAAGATCAATTGGATAAAGAAATCGATTATATTGGCGCCAGTCTTTCTGCTGATAAATCATCCATTACTCTATCCTGTTTAACCAAGCACATGAATACCGGTTTGGGTTTAATGTCAGATGTATTATTAAATGCAAATTTTCCTGAAAATGAAGTGGAACGCATCCGAAATCAAAGTAAAGATGGGCTAATTTCAATGAAATCAGATGCTTCTAGCATGGCGAATAATGCGACAGTAAAAGTAAACTTCCCAAATCATCCTTTTGGAGAAGTTATGACTGAAGAATCATTAACATCAATTTCAAGAGATGATATCGTCAATTATTATAAAACAAATTTTACTCCAAAAGGCAGCTACCTAGTTATTGTTGGTGATATCACGAAACAAGAGGCCATTGCAATAACTAATCAGTATTTTTCGTCATGGTCTGGAAACCAGGCTTACAAAAATGATTTAGGCTTTGGTAAAGTGGCTAAAGGAAATCAAGTTTATTTTGTGAAAAAACCAGGAGCAGTCCAATCCGTTGTCTATATCACTTTTCCAATTGAAATGAAATCAGGGGATAAAAATCAATTACCATTAACTGTTTTAAACGGAATTCTTGGAGGAGGTGGTTTCGGTACGCGATTATTTCAAAACCTCCGAGAGGATAAAGCGTATACTTATGGTTGTTATTCAAATGTAACTGTTACAGAAAATGGTTCTTGGATGTCTGCTGGAGGAAATTTCAGAAATGCAATTACTGATTCTGCCATAATTGAAATTTTAAAAGAGTTTGAAGTTATTACTTCGAAATTAGTGAAAGATGAAGAATTAAGTTTAACAAAATCTTCGATGAGTGGAAACTTCGGGCGTTCGTTAGAAAGACCACAAACCATAGCTCGCTTTGCACTGAACATTAAAAAAAATAATTTAGAAGAGGACTATTACAAAACCTATTTACAACGATTGGATGCTGTTACTAAAGAAGATGTTCTGGCAATGGCAAAAAAATACTTCACAGCGAAAAACTGCAATATTATCGTTGTTGGAAACGAGGAAATCATTGGGAATTTAACCAAATTTGACAGTGATGGAAAAGTTGATTTGTTGGATCCATTTGGAAACCCTTTGAAAGAAGGTAAACCTGCTGATATAACCAAAGAACAACTTTATAGCAATTACATTTCAGCCGTTACGAAAACTCAAAATGAAAAAGAGTTGGCTAAAAAAATGAAAAAACTGAAAAGCTATGAATCTAAAACAGAATTAACTAATCCTCAAGTTCCTGCTCCATTTGTGATGATGAGTTATTGGATGTCGCCCAAAATTGAAGCAGAAAAAGTTGAAGGTATGGGAATGGTTCTTCAAAAATCATATTCCGATGGAAAAAAGGGATATACTTTTTCGCAAGGTAATCGCAAAGAAATGACAGATGCGGAAGTTGCTAAAAAAGCAAAAACTGCTGGTATGTTTCCAGAATTATTTTACAAAGAATTAAATTTGACATTAACCGGAATTGAAATGGTTGATGGTAAAGAAATGTACGTTGTAAAACAAATTGATGATGAAGGAGAATCCTTTATTTACTTCAATAAATCAAATTTCTTAAAAGAAAAAATGGTTGCAATTCGCAAACAAGGTGAAGAAACAGTAGAATCCTCCGTTACCTTCGGAGATTACAAGGATGTGGGTGGTTTTTTATTCCCACATACTACTTCTATCGGTTTTGGTCCGTTTACATTAAGTGGAAAAGTAACCTCTATCATTTTGAATAAGAAACCGGATTTAAGCTCATTTAAATAAAACAACATTTTTCAATTATTTAAAGGCTGGTTATTTTCCAGCCTTTTTTATTTTATCCAATTGACAAGTTATTTTCTAGTTATTTTAGTTATATCCAATTCAGATTAACTATAGTGCTAACTACTATTTTAATTTATTTATACTAGAACCCAAGTTTATTTATTAATTCATCAGATACATTTTCAGGAACAGTAATAATTAATAATGGTTCTACCTCCATGGCTCGTTTAATTGCAAAAACAGCATTTTCGTTGCGCGCCCAATTTCTTCTGGCAACGCCATTATTTACATCCCAATGCAACATCATTTTTAAGTTGCGTTCTGCGTCAGCACCGCCATCCAATAACATCCCAAATCCACCATTAATTACTTCACCCCAACCTACTCCACCTCCATTGTGAATGGAAACCCATGTGGCTCCACGAAAACTATCACCAATTACATTTTGAATTGCCATGTCTGCTGTAAATCTTGACCCATCGTATATATTAGACGTTTCTCGATAAGGCGAATCTGTTCCAGAAACATCATGGTGATCACGGCCTAAAACAACTGGTCCGATTTCTCCGGATGCAATGGCCTTATTGAAGGCTTCAGCAATCCTCATGCGCCCCTCTGCATCGGCGTATAAAATCCTTGCTTGAGAACCAACCACTAGTTTATTTTCCTGGGCTCCTTTAATCCATTGAATATTGTCAGCCATTTGTTGTTGGATTTCAGACGGACTATTTTTCATCATTTCTTCTAGTACTTGACACGCTATTTCATCGGTACGTTGAAGGTCTTCTTTTTTTCCAGATGCACAAACCCATCGAAATGGACCAAAACCAAAATCAAAGCACATCGGACCTAAAATATCTTGAATATAAGAAGGATACTTAAAATCTATTCCATTTTCAGCCATAATATCTGCACCTGCCCTCGATGATTCTAATAAAAAAGCATTTCCATAATCAAAAAAATACGTCCCTTTTGCCGTATGTTTATTTATTGCTGCTGCGTGACGCCTCAAACTATCTTGGACAAAATCTTTAAATTTATCAGGATCATTTGCCATCATTTTGTTAGAATCGCCCAATGAAAGTCCAACTGGATAATAACCTCCCGCCCAAGGATTATGCAATGAGGTTTGATCGGATCCCAAATCAATAAAAATATCCTCTTGATCAAATTTCTCCCAAACATCCACAATATTACCGAGGTAGGCAATTGAAACTGTTTCCTTTTTTTCCTTTGCCAAACGAACTCGTGATGATAACACATCTAAATCTGTAATAATCTCATCAACCCAACCTTGGGAATGCCTTGTATTCGCAGCTTTTGGATTGACCTCTGCAGTAACAGATATTACACCTGCAATATTTCCTGCCTTCGGCTGAGCGCCAGACATTCCACCTAAACCGGCAGTAACAAATAATTTACCTTTAATATCATCTCTATTTTTGGAAAGACGGCGTATCGCATTTAAAACGGTGATTGCTGTGCCATGTACAATTCCTTGCGGACCAATATACATATAGGATCCAGCTGTCATTTGACCGTATTGGGTCACACCTAAAGCATTGAATTTTTCCCAATCATCTGGTTTGGAGTAATTTGGGATCATCATTCCATTTGTAACCACTACCCTTGGTGCATTTTTATGCGATGGAAACAAACCCATGGGATGTCCGGAATACATTACCAACGTTTGTTCATCAGTCATTTCTGACAAATATTTCATGGTTAGTCGGTATTGAATCCAATTTTGAAATACCGCACCATTTCCTCCGTATGTTATTAATTCATGCGGATGTTGAGCAACAGCATAATCCAAATTATTTTGAATCATTAACATGATTGCTTTTGCTTGTAAAGATTTCCCTGGATATTCATCAATTGGACGTGCGTACATCTTATAATCAGGGCGATATCGATACATATATATTCGACCAAAATCAGACAATTCCTGCAAAAATTCTGGTGCTAAAACGGCATGTTGTTCTGATGGGAAGTAACGCAATGCATTTCGTAATGCTAATTTTTTCTCATCGTTAGTCAATATATCTTTTCGCTTTGGCGCATGATTGATTTGAGAATCATCTATTCCTCTGACTGGGATTTCTTTTGGAATTCCTTGAATTATATCTTCTTTAAATTGTTCCAATGTCATGTTAAATCTTTTTACAAAAGTAGGATTATTGTTTTCTCAAAACAGTATTAATCACAAAGAGTTCATTAGTAAATTATTTAATTCCTTTACACCAGAGATTGCATTTGCTGGAATCCGAATAAAGTCGGAAGGAATTTGAAAAGAATCGACATGTGGATCGATGATATATTTTTGACTTTCTGACTTACAAAAATGAACAAGATTAGCTGCGGGATAAACCTGTAGGGATGTACCAATTACCACGAAATAATCTGCCTTTTCAATGAGTTCAATTGCTTGATCAAAATTAGGAACAGATTCACCGAACCAAACTACATGCGGACGTAATCGAAAACCTTCACTACACAAATCACTTTCTGTTAATTTCCATCCTGAAATCGGATAATATTTACTTTCTGGATTTGGACCCGAGGATTTAGCCAATCGAATATTTCCGTGCAAATGTAAAACTTCTCTTGAACCTGCACGTTCGTGCAAATCATCGATATTTTGAGTAATTACATGAACATTATATGTGTTTTGCAATTCAGCAATGAGCTTGTGCGCAGCATTAGGATTTGTTTCGATTATCTGTTTGCGACGCTGATTATAAAACTCAGTTACAAGAGTAGGGTTTAACCTCCATGCCTGAGGTGTAGCAATCTCTTCAATTGAATATTGTTCCCATAAACCACCTGAATCACGAAAAGTACTTATTCCGCTTTCCGCACTCATTCCGGCACCAGAAAAAAACACAATGTTTTTTCGCATATTTAAAACTTTATGCTAAATTTACGGAAACTAAATTTTTTAACATGAAAAAACTTATACTTAGTGCAGCGCTTCTAGCTGGATTTGGGTCGTTTCAAGCTCAAACTCCTGTAGGAACAGTTGTAAACAATTTTACATTGACTGATATCAATGGAACTTCTCACGATTTATTTTCCTACCTAGACGCAGGAAAAATGGTTGTTATTGATGTTTCTGCTACCTGGTGTGGTCCTTGCTGGAACTACCATGGAACAGGAGCTTTAAACAATTTTTACAATGCGAAAGGACCGAATGGAACAAATGAAGCAATGGTATTTTTTATTGAAGGGGACGTATCTACAACATCAGCAGATTTAAACGGAACTGGAGCTAATACTCAAGGAGATTGGGTTACCGGTGAAGATATGCCAATTATTGACTTGACTTCACAAGCTTCCTTCGAAAACTCAGGTCTAGATATAGCATACTATCCTGTAATGTATGTAATTTGTCCGAACAGAATAGTTCTTCAATCTGGAGTTGCTGGTTCGCTTGGTACTTTAGCTAACTTAAATAGTTATGTTGGAGATTGTCCTGCTCCTGCTTCTCAATCAGTTGATGTATCTGCATTATCTTACAAAGGTGAGTTAATTCATTGTGAAGGTTCGTACACTCCAAAAGTGCAAATTCAAAATTACGGTACTTCTCCTTTAACTTCTGCAACAATAACTATTACGCAAGGTGGTAACACAGTTTCTACTGGAACATACTCAGGAAGCTTAGCCACTTATGGAGTAGCTACAGTTAATTGTACTGCAATCGCAAACTTTACTGGTGGAGCGCTTTCTGTTGCTGTTACTACTACAGGTGATGCTTCTGCAACTAATAATAACCTAGCTGTAACCGTTGCCGGTGCTGCTAATGCTGTATCTCAAATGGTATATGTTAATATTACTACAGACAGATATGGTTCTGAAACAACTTGGAAATTGAAAAACAGTGCTGGAACAGTTGTTTCTCAAGGAGGTCCTTGGACTAATTTAACTGCAAATGGCGTAACAGTTCAAACACCAGTTGCTGCTACTTTAAATCCTTCACAATGTTATACATTTGAAATCTATGATTCATTTGGAGACGGAATTTGCTGTTCGTATGGTAATGGAGCTTATTCTGTAACTGATGCGAACGGAACAGTTTTAGTTTCTGGAGGAGAATTTATAGATTTAGACAAAGGAGTATTCAAAACGGGTGTTGCTTCTATTGATGAATTAAATACAATCGCATTGAATGTATATCCTAATCCTGCAACTGATGCAGTTAACGTTTCTTTTGAGGCTGCTAACACGGATTATTCAATTTCTTTGATGGACTTACAAGGTCGTGTTATTACTTCTCAAGAATTAACAAATGCAACTGGAACTCAATTGATCACTTTAACAACTTCAACTGTTGCTAAAGGAAGCTATATTGTTTCTATCAAATCAAATGGAATGGTTACTACTGCAAATGTAGTTATCAAATAATTGATAAACCTTTTTTAAGAACGCCTTCGGAAACGGAGGCGTTTTTTTATGCGAAAATTTTTCGAAATGTTAAATTTATCCTCGGTAAATGGACTGATTTATCTTTTGGTAATTGATGTTTCCAAAAGCGTTGACTGCCCTGCAACATACATAACAAACTACCATGTTCTAAGGTGAGTTTTATCCGCTTTTTTGAATGGATATGTTGCATTTCAAAAATTCGCTCGGCACCTAAACTAACAGACGCAATTAAGGGATCGCTTCCCAATTCTTTTTCATTATCTGCATGCCAACCATTACTATCTTGGCCATCGCGATAAAGATTCACTAGGATTGCATTAAAATCTAACTGAGAAACACTCTCAACGCGCGTTTTCAATTCTTTTAGTTCCTCTGTTATTCGCTGAGTGTTCAACTGTTGTCCTGAATAAGAATAGGATAAATTTCCGTCAGCAAAAAATGCTTCCAACCGTGGCTTCTTAAACGTTTTTCCGAAAAGGGTGATTTCGCCTGATTGAAATAAAATAGTAGAATTGAGATTTTCGAACCAGAAATCGGCTTCGTTATTATCTAAAAATTGAGGAAAATAAAGTAAAATTGTATCTTCTAATTCAAATTTTTGAAATTCACCTCTAAAAAGTCTATTTTCCACGTAGCTCCAGCGCTTTCAATGTGTTAATCATTAACGAGGCAATTGTCATGGGGCCGACTCCACCAGGAACCGGAGTAATAAAAGAACACTTTTCAGAAACCTCATCAAATTTCACATCACCGCGTAATTTCCAACCACGTTGACGAGAAGCATCAGTAACCCGTGTTGTACCAACATCAATTACAACAGCACCTTCTTTCACCATGTCGCCAGTAATAAATTCAGGCTTACCTACGGCGGAAATTAGGATATCTGCATTTCTACAAATTTCTTTTAAGTTATTTGTTTTTGAGTGAGCCAACGTTACCGTACAATTTCCGGGATCTGAATTTCTGCCTAACAAGATACTTAATGGAGTACCAACGATGTTACTTCTTCCAACAACCACACAGTTTTTACCTTGTGTGTCAATATTATTTCGTTTGAGTAATTCCAAAATCCCAGCAGGAGTAGCGGGTAAAAATCCTGGTAAATTCAATACCATTTTACCTAAATTTACTGGGTGAAAACCATCCACATCCTTTGCTGGATCTATTGCTAAAGTAACTTTTAATTCATCAATATGTTGAGGTAAAGGTAATTGAACGATAAAACCATCAATACTTTTATCTTCATTTAGCGTTTTAATTTTATTCATCAATACTTCCTCAGATACAGACTCATCGTATTGTATCAAGGTACTTTCAAAACCAATTTGGTTGCATGCTTTTACTTTTGCACTAACATACGTTATTGAACCGCCATCATATCCGACTATAATCGCCGCCAAATGGGGTATTTTCTTACCTTCTTTTTTCCTAAGCTTTACGGCTTCAGCCAATTCCCTACGAATCGCATCTGCTGTCGTTTTACCATCAAGTAATTGCATATTAGTCTTGTCTGCCAAATTCCGAAATAATTAATTCTGCCAATTCTTCGCCAATACGATCTTGTGCTTCGATAGTGGCAGCACCAATATGAGGAGTTACCGCAATTTTTGAATGACTCAATAGATCTTTTCGAGGGGTTGGTTCATTTTCAAAAACATCAAGTGCTGCATATGAAACAATACCTGTTTCCAAAGCCTCAATTAATTCTGATTCATTTACAACTCCACCCCGAGCCGCATTTACAATACGCACTCCCTTTTTCATTAATTGAAACTCATTTGCCCCCAATACAGCACTGCCATCAGCTTGTTTTGGAACATGAATAGAAATATAATCCATTTTCGATAATTCAGACGCTAAATCGCTCGTTGGTGTGATAGAAACATTCACTTTTTGTGATGCCCCTATAGGAACTTGTACTTCTACCGTATTGGTAAATTGATCTATGGCAATTACGTTCATTCCAGTCCCTAAAGCATAAGATGTCAAGCTTTGTCCAATCCGTCCAAAACCAATGATTCCTAATGTTTTTCCACGAAGTTCTACTCCTTTGGCAAATTTTTGCTTCAATTCAGAAAAATCACCTGTCTCCAAATTTTTGTATGAATCATTTAAAAAACGAGATGTTGCAAAAAGATGTCCCATGACCAATTCAGCAACAGATTGAGAGGATGATGCAGGGGTATTTATTACTTTCAACCCTTTTTCTCGAGCATAAGCGACATCGATATTATCCATTCCAACACCTCCGCGACCGATCAATTTCAATGAAGGGCATTGATCAATTAATTCTTTTCGAGCCGTTGTTGCGCTTCTAACCAATAGAATTGGAATGTGTTCAGCCTGGATATAAGAAGCTAAATCATCTTGACTTACTTTATCTGTGATTACAGTAAATCCAGCATTTTCTAATAGATTTTTACCCAAATTAGAAATACCATCGTTTGCTAAAATTTTCATCTTTAAATTTTTTATCCTTTTCGAGAAAACTCACTCATTACATCAACTAATACTTTTACACTTTCAATTGGCAAAGCGTTATACATTGAAGCTCTGTAACCACCTACCGAACGATGACCAGGTAATCCTATAATTCCGGCATCTTTCCACATTGCGTCAAATTCTGCGGTACGCGATTCATCATTTAGCAAAAATGTTACATTCATATTGGATCGGTCTTCGCTTTGAACTGCACCTCTAAAGGCAGAATTAGAGTCGATTTCATTGTACAACAAATTTGCCTTAGCACTATTCTTAGATTCCATTGCTTTTACTCCACCAGTAGCTAATAGATCACGTAAGTTTAACATTGCTACATAAATAGCAAATACTGGAGGTGTATTCAGCATGGATTCTTTCTCCACTTGTTGCTTTAAATCAAGGTATGTTGGCATGAATGGAGAAGTTGACTTACCCAATACCTCATCTTTTACGATATATAATGTTGCTCCTGCTGGACCTAAATTCTTTTGAGCTCCCGCATAAATTAAATCAAAATCAGCCACATTAATTTCTTTTGAAAATATATCTGAAGACATATCGCAAATCAACGGCAAATCCGTTTTAGGAAACTCCTTAAATTGTGTTCCGTAAATTGTATTATTTGAAGTAAAATGAATGTAGTCAACATCCGTTGGTACTTGATAGTTTTTTGGGATGTAGGTAAACCCTTTATCTTCAGAAGTAGCAAATACATTGACATCCACTCCCGCTTTTTTCGCTTCCTTAATTGCTCCAGTAGCCCAGGTTCCCGTATTGATATACCCAGCTTTTTTAGTTTCACGCATCATATTTAGCGCTGCAATAGTAAAACCAAGTGTTGCTCCTCCTTGTAAAAAGGCAATTGAATAGCCGGAAGGGACATTTAATGCTTTTTTAACCAAATCCAGAGCTTCGTCCATTACAGCTACAAAATCTTTATGTCTATGTGAAACTTCCAGAATAGAAAGTCCATTAAAATCAAGAACAGCTGATGCAGCTTGCTCAAAAACACCATGAGGTAATATACATGGTCCAGCGCCAAAATTATGTTTCATATTTTAATTTTAGAAAGATTAAACAAATTTGCAAATCAAAGTTATAAACATTAATATAACTGTATAAAAAACGCTAAAATATTCAAAAAAAAAGCCCGAAAACCGGGCCTTAAATTATTCTTTTGTTTTTTTAGTAATTGTCTTTTTAGGTGCCGTCAGTGTGGCAGCTTTTTTTTCAGCTTTTACTGCAACCGGTTTTGTAACTTTCTCCGGTTTTTCCTTTTTAGCAATAACTACTACCTTTTCTTCATTTCTCTTTCTAGAAATACCATAGGAACCCATTGCACGTTTCCCTTTTGCTGTTTTTTTATCTCCTCTACCCATTTCATTTTCAATTTATGATACAAAGTTAATATTCTTTTTCTTTCGATTGTCGTTCTTGTGAAATCTATTTTAATTTAGTTAAATGTCCTTCAAAAACACATTTATCATTTAATTTTTCTTTTTTGCCAGAAGTTCTTTCTGCAATGGCAACTTTACCTTCACTAAAAAACATGGAAATTTCAACTTCAACTTTATTTATTGTGTCTATTGACATAAAATTTAGTTCCGTCTCACTGTAAAATTCCTCTTTGGATGCAGTTCCAGAATACCGTCGAACACATCCTTTACTTATTTGAAAAACAAAATCGATTTTTGAAGAATCTTTTTCAGCAATTTTTATGCTAGCGGAAAAACCACTTTTATTCGCGTAATTCCCGATAATATCACTTAGCTTTAATTTACAAACTGGAGTTACCGTATCTTGAACGGGAGCTTTCGTCTTAATCGATTTTTTAGAGCTATTCTTAGTTGCTACATCCTTTCCTGCGCAAGATTGAAAAAGCACGAATAAGGATAGTATCAATATTGATATAATTGTTTTCATTTTTCACATTTTAATGTCTGCAAAATTACAACATTTTCTCTAAAAACCTTCTTTTTATCTCATTTTCAATTAGTTCGCTACTCTTAATGTGATTGCGACACCAAGATAGTTGTGTTTTTAATCTTTCCTCATCAGATAATTTCCAATTGACAAAAGATTTCCCAAGACGATTTCTCATTTCATTTAAAATAATAGCAACGGAAACGGAAACATTTAAACTTTCTGCAAATCCATACATTGGAATACGCACTAAATAATCAGCATTTTCAATAGCAACTTGAGTCACACCCTTTTTTTCTGCCCCAAAAACAAATGCCAATGGCTCCTCAATTGGAAGATTAAAAATATCATACTCAATCGCATGAGGACTTGTGGCAACAATTTTATAGCCACGATTTTTCATTCGTTGAAAAATTTCTTCGGAAGACAATCCTTCTGAATAGTGATGTTCAAGTGTCACCCATTGATTGGAACCGCGTGCAATTCCTTCATGTACTTGATAAGTATTTCTTGACTCGATTAAATGCAAGGTCTCAATCCCGAAAGAATCACATGACCGAACAATAGCTGAAGCATTATGTTCTTGGAAAATATCCTCTGATATCACTGTGATATGATTTGTTCGCTGATCTATAATTTGTCCAAACAATTTTATTCTTTCTGGAGTGAGTATTTCAAAAAACTCTTTCAGTAAGTGTTCATCTAGAATTTGTTGATCATTTATCATAGCGCTTCGGGAAATTTAAAAATTTAGGCAATCCAAGAAAATAGTTTAATACAATAATGGAAAAAAGAATTGTTCCAACTCCAACTAATATTCCTGTCCAAAAATAATTCGGAGGTGATTTAACTAATTCATTTGATTTTTCAATTTCAAAAGAATCGACTAGTCGTGCATTTTCTTCGTAATTTTTCAATAGAATTTCTTGGTTTTTATCATTCAGGTCGAGAAACAGTCTATAATATTCTATTTCTTTATCCTTATTTTTAACTTCTTTCTGAATTTCCACTAACAATTCCATAAAATCAATTTGATCAGAGGTAAATCCATCTGATTCCGCTTTTTTTAACCCTTGTAAAAATAGTTGTTCAGCCTCTAAAAAATCATTTTGCATATATGCCAGAGAGCCCATATTGTAATAAGATTCTAAAATTCCTTTGCGATGGTTAGTTTTTTTTCGCAAGTCTAATGCCTTTTGAAAATAATCTAGCGCTTGGTTATAGTCACCCAAAGTGGCAAAATAAGCCCCCAAGTTGTTCATTGCCTGAGCCTTAAAAAACAAATTATCCGTGTGTCCCAAGCAACCGATACTTTTGTCTAAAAACTCTTTTGCCAAGGGTAAATTCTTTCGTTCCAAAGCCAAATCGCTCAAAAACCCATAAGCATTGGACGCCGATTCATTTTTTTTCCTTTTAATCGCCTCATTTAGGTAGTGACGTGCAATTCCCCTAGCCTTATCCTTTAGATTAAGTTTTTCATATGCTTTCGCTAAATTCAACTCAGCCATGAAAAAATGAGTGGGATCATTGGATTCTTTGCCCGCCTTTAATGATGATTCGAAGTACAATTTAGCACTTGCAAAATCTCCTTCCATGTAAAATGCAATACCCAGTTCGTTCAATTCTTCCGTTTCACTTTCCTTATCGCCCATTTTTTGATGATAAAAGAGAGCTTCTTTTAATTGAATTTTACCGCGTTGAATTTCCCCAAACCGAACCCAATAACAACCTAAAATGCGTTTCGAAAAAAAAGTCAAATCTAGGAAAGAATTTTGCGGATCGAATTCCTGAATTTCTAACGCAAGTATCTTTAGTGAATCTACATCAGTTCTTAAGTATTTTTGCCATAACACCTGGCTTATTTGTAATTTTTGAAAAGGATTACTCGTTTTTTTAAACTCAGTAAAATTTTGACTTTGCACAAAGAAACAAGCCAAAGAAGAAAGAATCAATAATATACGGCTCCATCGCATCGTATAAAGGTAATAAAATCAATAAAATAAAACTATTTGTGGGTTGATGTGTTTACTTTTGTGAGGTGAGTAAAGATAAATTTATTGAAATAAAAGGGGCTAGGGTACACAATTTAAAAAATATTGATGTCCTAATTCCACATCGTAAAATCACCGTAATTACTGGTCTTTCTGGATCAGGTAAATCGTCACTTGCGTTTGACACACTATATGCCGAAGGTCAAAGACGCTACATCGAAAGCCTATCTTCTTATGCGAGACAGTTTTTGGGAAAATTAGATAAGCCAGAAACGGATTACATTAAAGGAATTGCACCAGCTATTGCGATACAACAAAAAGTGATTACCAGTAATCCAAGGTCAACTGTTGGGACAAGCACTGAGATTTATGATTATTTAAAATTACTTTTCGCTCGGATTGGAAAAACATATTCTCCTATTTCAGGAAACGAAGTAGTGAAACACTCAATTTCAGATGTTGTAGATTTTTTGAGGACATTGGAAACAGAAGAGCGCGCAGTAATAATATGCCCAGTATCAAATTGGAGGAAATTCGGTGCAATTAAACAATTAGAAGTTCTATTACAACAAGGATTTCAACGTATTCTGTATGCCAATAAATTAGTTGAAATAAACGATTTTATCGAAACGAATCCTGTAGATTTAGACTCTGTTTTTTTGGTAATTGACCGAATTCGCATTCAATTTGAGGAAGATGGAAATGAAGCTCGTTATGCAGACTCGATACAAATTGCATATGCAGAAGGAGCCGGAGATTGCGGTATATTTAGACTTTTAGATGAAACTACAATTTGGTTCAATAATCGATTTGAACTTGATTCGATCGAATTTCAAGAGCCTAATGAACATTTTTTCACATTCAACAATCCCTTTGGGGCGTGTAAATCTTGTGAGGGATTTGGTCAAGTTCTTGGAATTGATCCAGATTTGGTGATACCTAATACTAATTTAAGTATTTATGAAGGAGCAATTGCACCCTGGAAAGGAGATGTAATGGGAGAATACCTCAATGAATTGATTTTCAATGCCAAAAAATTTGATTTTCCAATTCACCGACCAGTTATTCAACTCACACCTGAACAATATAATTTATTGTGGAAGGGAAACACATACTTCACCGGGCTCAATGAATTTTTCAAGTTTGTTGAAAGTCAGACATATAAAATACAATACCGAGTTATGCTATCCAGATATCGAGGTAAGACAGACTGTCCTGATTGCCTTGGGACCCGACTTCGAAAAGATGCAAACTATGTAAAAATCAACGGTAAATCAATTACCGAAATTGTATTCATGCCATTAACGGATTGTCTACATTTTTTTAGTTCTATCGAGTTATCTACACATGACACATCGGTTTCCAAGCGAATTTTACCTGAAATTAGTAGTAGATTAAGGGTGCTAATTGATGTTGGCTTAGGTTACTTGACGTTGAATAGAAAATCAAATACATTGTCTGGTGGAGAATCACAACGGATAAATTTAGCAACATCATTGGGTAGTAGCTTAGTCGGAGCAATTTATGTGTTGGATGAGCCCTCCATTGGACTACATCCAAGGGACACGGAAAGGTTAATTTCAGTCCTTAGGAAACTTCGTGATGTTGGAAATACAGTCATCATTGTAGAACATGAAGAGGAGATAATGAAAGCTGCCGATCAGCTTATTGACATTGGTCCAATGGCAGGTAAATTTGGTGGTGAAGTAGTTTATCAAGGTGTTTTTACTGATTTGTCGTCAGCAAAAAATAGTCTGACGGCTGATTATTTAACAGAAAAAATAGTTATTCCTATTCCGATTAAACGAAGGAAATCAATAAATAAAATCAGTATAAATGGAGCACAACAGCATGATTTAAAGAATTTCGACATAGAAATTCCGCTTCACAATTTAGTTTGTATTACTGGTGTTTCCGGTAGCGGGAAATCTACATTAATTCGGCAAATTGTTTATCCCGCGATAAAAAGGGAACTTGGACTTTCCGGGGAAACTTTAGGGAAATTCACAGGTATATCGGGTGATTTAAAATTGATTAAGCACACTGAATTCGTTGACCAAAATCCAATTGGTAAATCTTCAAGGAGTAATCCGATAACTTATGTTAAAGCATTTGATGATATCCGTGAATTATTTTCTCGGCAACCGTTAGCAAAAATGCGTGGATGCAAGCCTGGATTTTTCAGTTTTAATGTTGAAGGAGGTAGATGTGAAATGTGTGAGGGTGAAGGATCTATTACGGTTAGTATGCAATTTATGGCAGATGTTCATTTACCCTGTGAAACCTGTGATGGCAAAAGATTCAAATCTGAAACATTAGAAATTCAATATAGGAATACGTCTATTTCAGACATTTTGGAAATGAGTATTGAAGAAGCATTGGCGTTTTTTAAAGATAGTTCAGATAAATTAGAAGCTAAAATTGTAGAGAAAATTCAGCCGCTTGTGGATGTTGGGCTCGGATATTTAACGGTTGGACAATCATCAAGCACCATGAGCGGAGGAGAGGCACAGCGAATAAAATTAGCCTCTTTTTTAAGTAAAGGAAAAGACCAACCCTCCACCCTATTCATTTTTGATGAACCAACAACTGGATTACATTTTCATGATATTGCAAAATTATTAATCGCATTCAATGCATTAATCGACAAAGGACATAGTATCATTGTCATTGAGCATAATATGGAAGTAATCAAATGTGCTGATCGTATTATCGATTTAGGTCCAGAGGGAGGTAAAAATGGTGGCTATATTTTATTCAACGGTACACCGGAAGAATTCATTAAAATTGAATCGAATTCAACAGCAAGTTATTTACGAGAAAAATTGAACTAGGTTAAAAGAAGTAATTCTCCTTTTCGAGCATTGTTTTTATCTCTATATTCATTGAATCTTTAAATTCTGTCTTCACTTTTCTGTCATCAATATCTTCGCAAGATTTAAATTGATATTGGCTTCCGTTCCAAGAAAAAAGACAATTATAATGGTATAATGTATTTTTAAACCGATTACCAAATCGAATAATTAGATCATCATATTTTGTAGTTGATTTTTTACGTTCTATCAAATTACCATTAAACCCATTAACTAAAACCAGAACTCCTTTTTCTCTTTTAAATATTTTAATTTTTCTAGTTTCAGACCCTCGGACTGTAGACTTAATTAGTAGAATAAAGCTATTTTTTAGGGTGGTATTATTCTCTAATGGAAAAAAACGGAAAAACCTAGGAGAACATGCCGGCTTTAATGAATCTTTGTCATTCACGGCTGCTGAATCACATTCTTTCAACTCTTGAAGTAAATCTACTTCTTCTCCATATGTAAATTTATTCTGATTAAATTCAGTTGAAATTTTACCATATTCTACATCCTTGGATGTTGCGTTACTTGAACCTTCTTCTTCTTCCTCAGACTTATTCATTATGGAATAAGCCAATAATATCAACCCGAAAATCAAAATTACTATTCCAAAAATTCTACTTTTCATGCTTATTTAAACTTATTTCAGAAGATAAAGTTACATCAAAAAACAAGACTTGAAGCAGTTAATGCGTTTTGAAATTTGATATTATCAACCCCAGTATAAATCTTATTTTGATTACAAAATTCAACCAGTTTTTCAGTAGGCATATTACCAGTTAAATCATCCTTTGCCATAGGACAACCGCCAAAACCTCTAATTGCACCATCAAATCTCCTACAACCAGCGGAGAAAGCTGCTTCTATTACACTCATTGCATTTTCTGGACGAACGTGCATATGGGCGCCAAATTCTATTTTCGGTAAATTAGGAATAAGTGTTTGAAATAAAAACTCAATGTCTGAAATCTTTGCAGAACCAATTGTATCTGATAATGCTAAAATTTGGATATCAAATAATTTGTACAACCTTTCTGCCCAGTTCAAAACCAAATCAGGACTCCATTTTTCTCCATATGGATTTCCAAATCCCATAGAGATATAGAGAACCAATTTTTTATTTGATTGAACTACACTTGTTTGAATAGCTTCTAATCGTTTCAGTGTTTCTTCGATACTAGAATTCGTATTTCGCTTCTGAAATTCTTCAGAGATTGAAAACGGATAGCCTAGGTAATTTATTTCTTCAAACGAGCAAGCTTCTTCTGCGCCTCGCTCATTTGCTACAATTGCTAATAAATTCGTGTTTGAATTCAGATTCAATTTGGATAGAACCTCTGCTGAATCTCTCATTTGAGGAATCGCGTTCGGGGAAACAAAACTTCCAAAATCTATCGTATCGAAACCACACTCTAACAACTTGTTGATGTAATCAATTTTTACTTGCGTTGGGATAAATTCATGAATACCCTGCATTGCATCCCTCGGACATTCAATAATTTTTATTTTTTCAACCATTTCTTTTACTTATGGCTTGATTTATTTTCTTCACAAGGCTTGGTCCTTCATAAATGAAACCAGTATATAATTGAACTAATGAGGCACCAGCATCTAATTTTTCCAAAGCATCTTCTGCAGAATGAATACCACCCACTCCAATTATTGGAAAACGACCTTCTGATTTTGTATGGATATAGTTAATAACCTCTGTTGATCTTGATTTTAATGGTTTTCCTGATAATCCTCCTGCCCCAATCTTTTGCAGTTCGTCATTAGTTGTGATCAGACCAGATCGATTAATCGTTGTATTCGTTGCTACAATTCCGGACAATTTACACGTTTCAACTACCTCAATCACATCATCCAATTGTTGATTTGTTAAATCTGGTGCTATTTTAAGCAAAATTGGTTTTGGTTTTTCTTTAGAAGCATTTTCTTGCTGAAGGCTGAGTAACAACTTGGTTAAAGGTTCTTTTTCTTGTAACTCCCGTAAATTCGGTGTATTTGGTGATGAAACGTTGACAACAAAATAATCAACATACGGGTATAATGAATTAAAACAAATTATGTAGTCCAAAACGGCATACTCATTTGATGTAACCTTGTTTTTACCAATATTACCGCCAATAACTATATCTGTGTTTCGTTTTTTTAGGTTTTTCAAGACTTCTTCTACTCCTCCATTATTGAAACCCATGCGATTAATAATGGCATCATCAGATTTTAATCGAAACAAACGTGGTTTTGGGTTTCCATCTTGAGCAATGGGAGTAACGGTTCCTATCTCAATAAATCCAAAACCCAAGTGTGAGAAGTCATTATAAAAAGACGCATTCTTATCAAAACCAGCGGCTAAACCAACTGGATTCTTAAAGGTAACATCAAAAACTTTCGTTTCTAAGTTAACATTATTAACAACAAATAGATGATGAAGTAATTTTTTAAGCCAAGGAATTTTCAGTGAAAAATGTAATAAATCAGCGGCTAAGTAGTGTGCACGCTCAGGGGAAAAAAAGAAAAAGAAAAATCGAATTATTCTATACAATGATCAACCAATTCTAAACTTTGTATCTACCTCTTGGTTTAATTCCATTTCTAGAACGTTGACGACCGTAATCCTTGAATGTTAAATTTCTTGTAACAATTAAATTCAAGTGATAATAAGCATCTTTTTGTTTCGAATTACCACGTTGATATCCAGGAGCAAAACCAGGATTACCTATTGCTGGATTTGAAAAATAAATTGCAGCTTCAGTAGAAAATGAAGCCGGATCAGCATAAACAGTACTAACATCATCCATGTAATCTGAAAAAGTTTTCACATAAGCAATTTCGGCACCTACGCGCCACACACGGCCTACGCCCACTCTAAAACCTACGCCCATTGGTAAAGTCATTGTAAGCGGGCTATATGCTTTTGCTTGTCCTTCAGTTTTCATTGGACGCAAATTCATCCAAGTACCATCTTTAAATTGCGCTTGCGGATTAAAATAGCACAAACCTAAACCTCCAAAAACATAATATTGCTCGTTTCTATTCTTGTTGTGTTTTTTACCAGGTAAATTAAAACGAGAACCAAAACGCTCAGTTGCATAGAAAATAAATTCTAATCGTTGTTGAATTTCTATATTCAACGATCGAAAATGTAAGTCTCGTGAATTACGAATAGGCTCTTGGCTATATTTGTCATCCCCTTTCAAGTTAAAAATACACAAACTTGTTGTAGTCGCAAAATACGGATGGAAACGTTGTCTATAACCCAACCAACCAGCATAACCTGTAGATGGCCAGTCAATGTCTTTCACACTATAATTCTTGCCTATGGTGTAAGAACCACCCAAATCACCATTAAATTGAGTGGCTCCAAAACCAATTTGCAATTCTTTTTTATTTAAAGACCAATTGCTTTGAGAATTGAAATTAGTATGCTGAGCCATCGAAATCGATGCCGAAACAGACATGAAAATGATCGAAAAAATACATATTTTAATCTTCATAAGTATTCAATTTAGTTGAAACGTGACGAAGTTAAAATAAATAAGCTAAAAAAACTAAGGAAATGGTAAAAAAAACATCAAATCAAACTGTTAGAAAAAATAATAATCACTTATTTCACAAAAAAAACAAAAACAATGAGGCAAAGCCTACAATTCCATAAAACCAAGGGTTTACTAAAATTGCAGGCTTTAACCTATAAAAATCTTTGAGTACTTTGTTAAAATTTTGTTTTGAGTTGATTTCCGTTTTTGATGGAACGTGGCCATTTACAATAATTTTAATCTTTTGCATATCACTCGATTTTAGTAAAAATTTGTTTCAGTTTATTCAAGGCTCTAAAAGTTTTAACCTTCGCGTTATTTTCAGTCATATCAGTTAATTCACCTATTTCTCGAAAAGATCTTTTTTCAAAAAAACGCATTTCAATCAACTCCAAATGGTTTGCTTTAAGACGCGTTAATGCTTCTAAAAGTTTCTTTCTGTTAATTTCTGAATCGTCTTCTAGAAATTCATCCATCATATGACCAATAACAACTTTGTCTAATCGAACAGTTCTTTCTCCTTTTTTATCGCGAAAAGATTGATTAAGCTCACTTTTAGCAATACGAAACAACCAAGAAGAAAAAGGCAATCCTCTAAACTCATAACGATGTAAATTTGAAAGTGCTTTAACAAAAACCATTGAAGTGATATCATGAACAGTTTCGATATCATCCATTCGTTTGTAAATGTATCTAAAAATCGGTTCGTAGTACTTGCGATACAATGGTCCAAATTTCTCGGGATTTTGCTTTGCTTTTTCGATCTGAATTCTCTCTTCTTCCAGAAGAAAGTTATTCATGTGATAACTTGGGTTTAACATAATTAAGGTTTTTTTGGTTTGGTACCCCCAGCTTGCAGACCGGTGATAGATTAGGTAACGCGAAATCATAGAATAAATAACACTTATTATTAAAAAAAAATTAAATTTGTTTGCAATGCTTAATTTTAAAAGGTTATAGGATTCAAACTAATTTCACAAAAGGCCTAAAATGAAGAGTGTCGAGCAGTTTTTCACATCCATTGATCCTGTTTTAGCAGCGTTAATAGCCACTACTTTCACTTGGTTAATCACGGCATGTGGGGCTGCACTTGTTTTTTTCTTTAAAACCATACATCGAGGAATACTTGATGCCATGCTTGGTTTCACCGGAGGAATAATGGTTGCAGCTAGTTTTTGGTCCCTTCTAAATCCAGCCATAGAGTTATCTGAAAAACAATTCCCAAGCATGCCCTGGATGCCTGCGGCTGTTGGGTTTCTTACTGGAGCATTATTTCTGTTTTTTCTTGATAAGAAACTTCCACATTTACACCTAAATTTCAAGGAAGACGAAACAGAAGGTGTTAAAACCCAATTGCAAAAAACAACATTATTAGTTCTAGCAATCACCCTTCATAATATTCCCGAAGGGCTAGCTATTGGGGTTTTATTTGGAGCAGCCGCACAAGGTATTGATGGAGCGACATTTTCAGCGGCAATCGCATTAACGATCGGCATTGGAATTCAAAACTTTCCGGAAGGATTTGCTGTTGCTATGCCATTAAGAAGAGCTGGAGCTACCAGATTTAAGAGTTTTTGGTATGGTCAATTATCGGCTATTGTTGAGCCCGTCGCTGGCGTAATTGGCGCACTAGCCGTAGTTTATATTCAACCCATTCTACCATTTGCACTAGCATTTGCTGCTGGAGCAATGATTTTTGTTGTTGTTGAGGAGGTTATTCCCGAAACGCAGCGCGATAAATACACCGACCTTGCTGTATTAGGGTTTATCGGTGGGTTTGTGGTAATGATGATTCTTGATGTCGCTTTAGGTTAGCTTATTTTGTTGTGTTTTGCAACATTGGGACGAATCTAAACGTTCCAAATTCTTCAATCGATATTTCATTTTCAGAAACTTTTGTCACTCGTTGCATCAATTGACTTTCCCCTTCCCCAACTGGAACAACCATTTTTCCTCCAATTTTCATTTGTTGAATCAACATTTTTGGAATTTCTGGCGCCCCACATGTAATTAACACTTTATCAAATGGTTGATACATATCGAGTCCCTTGTAACCATCGCCATAAAATTGTTTGGGGTGAAAACCAAATTGATTAATAATTTCTTTGGAACTTAAATACAGTTCTTTTTGCCTTTCCACTGTGAAAACACGCAATCCAAGCTCACACAAAATACAAGTTTGAAATCCTGAACCTGTACCAATTTCCAATACTTTTTCACCTTTTTCGAGTTCCAATAATTGTGTTTGAAACGCAACTGTGTAGGGATGCGAAATTGTTTGACCAGCTCCAATTTGAAAAGCTATGTTTGTATATGCTTTTTCTAAAAATGCAAGATCTAGAAAAAAATGGCGTGGAATTGCGTTAAAAGCTACTAAAACACGTTCATCAATGATGCCCATTTGACGTAATTCATCAATCAACTTCTTCCGTAATCCTTTGTGTCTATGATTATCTTGCATCTCACAAAAATACAGACTCTAAGCTAGATTATAAAAGCGAATTATAAACAGTTTAATGTTGAAATTCTTTACAACTTTTCCCCGCCAAGTTATTTATTACTTAATAGAGTGAACCATTTGGTTATTGAGTCAAATTCTACTATTATTCTAAAATCATTGGGACTTCCATTACTAATACCTGGGAAGATGTTATTGCGGAATAATTTAATTCTTTAGTATCCCAAACACCTAATGCATCCCTTTCCGATAATTCTATGTCATCTATTCGAATAGTTCCATTCAGTAAGAATGAATATATGCCATTTCCTGCTTTTTTCAATGTATATTTCAATTCTTGTCCTGGTTCAATCTGCGCAATATGAAACCATGCATCTTGATGAATCCACACACCAGCATCTGTAGGATCAGGAGATAGAATTTGTTGAAATTGACCCAAACTGTCTTCTTTTAATAAGCTAAGTTGGTCATACCTTGGTTGTACATTTCTTTTATTCGGGAAAAGCCAGATTTGCAAAAATTTTACCGGATTGTTTTTGCTATTATTAAATTCAGAATGTTGTATACCTGTTCCAGCACTCATCACTTGAATATCTCCATTCTTGATAATTGTGCTGTTGCCCATACTATCTTTATGTTCTAAATCTCCTTCCAATGGTATGCTAATGATTTCCATATTATCATGCGGATGAGTGCCAAATCCCATTCCGGGAGCAACAAAATCATCATTCAAAACACGCAAAACCCCAAAATGCATTCTTTCCGGATTATAATAATTTGCAAAACTGAATGTATGCTTGCTTTTTAACCATCCATGGTCCGCACTTCCGCGCGAGTTTGACTTATACAAAATTTTATTTTCCATAATTTTTGAATCCTCCGGTGGTAAGTGATTAAAGCCAAGAATTTTCAAGTTATCGAGTTCAGAAATATTATTTTCGATCAACTTCGCAGCCACTCCACTTGTTGCCAAAATTGCAGTTCCTAATAACCCTTTCTTTAAAAAGTCTTTTCTATCCATATTACTTATTCTAGTACAAGTTTATACTAAATTTTTCTCAAAATCATTAACCTAGGTCAAGAAAATGATTTTCATAACTTGATTCTAAGTAAACTTTTTCTAACGCTCTAAATTAATTAAATATTCAACTTTGGTGCATTCATGATTCTTGAAATTTAACGAGTTTATTTGATAATCAGAAAGTAGACACAAAATCTAATCCTATATTTGTAAAAAAGAGCGAATGATACTAAAAACAATCTTAGAAAACGGAGTTCTAACAGTTGCATTTAATCGGCCCGAAGTCTTCAATTCTTTCAACAAAGAAATGGCCATCAGTTTGCAAAACATTTTAAATGACGCTGAAAGCAACGAATTAATCAGAGCCATTGTTCTCACAGGTGAAGGAAAAGCTTTTTGTGCAGGACAAGATTTGGCGGAGGCTACCGATCCCAATGGGCCTGAATTACAAACGATAGTTAGAGATCATTATAATCCAATTATTCTAAAATTACGATCCATTGAAAAACCAATTGTTGCTGCTGTAAATGGCGTTGCTGCAGGTGCAGGCGCAAACATTGCCTTGGCATGTGATCTTGTGATTGCTAAAGAAAGTGCTTCATTTATCCAAGCTTTCAGTAAAATTGGATTAATTCCAGATTCAGGTGGAACTTTTATCTTACCGCGAATTATTGGCATGCAAAAAGCCCTAGCTCTTATGATAACAGGAGAGAAAGTTAGTGCAAATCAAGCCATGGCGATGAATATGATTTATAAATCAATTTCAGATGACCTTTTTGAAGATGAAGTAAAAAAATTAGCAATTGGCCTCGCTCAAATGCCAACAAAAGGAATTGGACTTACAAAGCGAGCGTTAAATCAAAGTTGGGATAACACATTGCAAGAACAATTGAATTTAGAAGAGCTTTTACAAACAGAAGCTGGAAAAACGGAAGATTTCAAAGAGGGAGTATCCGCTTTTCTTGAAAAAAGGAAACCATTTTTTAACGGTAAATAATAAATATGAAAATAGGTGTAATTGGATCTGGAACAATGGGAAGCGGAATCGCTCAAGTGGCTGCACAGAATGGTCATTTGGTTTATCTAATTGACACCTCCCAACAAGCATTGAGCAAAGCAAAAACCAACCTTTCGCAGACTTTAAATCGGTTAGTTGATAAAGAAAAAATAACGTCAGAACAAGCTATTCAGATTGGCTCATCCATACAATATTCTACAGATTTGAACGATTTATCTCCTTGCGGTTTAGTGATTGAGGCAATTGTAGAAAATTTATCCATCAAACATGAATTATTAAAAAAACTGGAAACGGTTGTTAGTATTGACTGTGTTTTAGCGAGTAATACTTCGTCTCTTTCGATTGCTTCATTGGGATCCATTCTTAACAATTCTAATCGAATCATTGGAATCCATTTTTTCAATCCCGCACCAATAATGCCACTTGTTGAAATTATTCCAGCTGTTCAAACAAGTGAGTTAGTTATTGAATCAATTACTGAAATTATTCAAAAATGGGGCAAGACCGGAGTGATTTGTAAAGACACTCCCGGATTTATTGTTAATAGAGTCGCAAGGCCATTTTACGGAGAAGCATTAAGAATCTATGAAGAAGGAATAGCCGATTTTGCTACTATAGATTGGGCAATGACTCATTTTGGTGGATTTAAAATGGGTCCTTTTACGTTAATGGATTATATTGGCAATGACGTAAATTATTCCGTCACAGAATCGGTTTTCGAATCCTTTTATTTCGATCCACGTTTTAAACCAAGTTTCACTCAGAAAAGGCACAAGGAAGCTGGTTATTTTGGACGGAAATCTGGTAGGGGTTATTACGACTATACTGAAGGTGTAGAATTGCCTATGCCGAATGAAAATGAGGAAATTGGAATACTTATTTTTAATCGAATTCTAGCCATGTTAATCAATGAAGCTATCGACGCCGCATTGATGCAAGTTGGTACAACTGAAGCAATTGATTTAGCAATGACCAAAGGCGTAAATTATCCAAAAGGCTTGTTAAAATGGGCTGATGAAATTGGATTGCCGAAAGTACTAGAGCAACTGGAAGAGTTATTCTCAACTTATGGAGAAGATAGATATCGACCAAATGCTCTATTAAGAAAAATGGTCAAAGAACAAACGAATTTCTATTAAATAACTGTATTCTTTAACGGAATTTGTCCGAGTTTTTTAAAGTATTTGGAGTGCATTGATTCCTCCAAAATCATTAAATGTTCAATTCGATGGCAATCCGTACCCACAAAATCTATAGCTTGAGCATCGATTAAGGCCTCCGCTTGTTTTTTAATTGCAGGACCATAATTTCCAGACAACGAGTTCAAATTTAATTGGATATTAATTCCTTTTTCTCGCCATTCAATTGCTTGATCAATATTCCCCAAATAATACATATACCGTTCAAAATGAGCCACAACAACACGATAACCCATGGTTTTTAAATCAAAAAAAACTTTATCGACATATTGTGGAGCAGTATGAAATCCAAATTCAATAAGCAAATAATTATCGCCAAACGTTAGTAATTCCTTATTTTTGATTAGAGGCAATAGTGTTTCATCAAAATAATATTCGGCGGCCGCTTCCAAATGAATTTTCATCCCCAATCGCTGCATTTCATTTCGAACTTTCTCCAGGCCATTTAATATAATTTCAGGCGTATTTGGATATGAATCAGACATGATATGGGGTGTTGTAATCACTTTTGAATAGCCTAAACTCTCAAACTTTGCCAACATAGCTATCGTTTCATCCATAGATTGAGAGCCATCGTCGATTCCAGGAATGAGATGACTATGCATGTCAGTCTTTATTCTAGCTAAATCAAAGTCAGGTAGTTCTTCCTCTTTTTTTCCAAACAATCGGTTTAAAAACCCCATTCGCTTAACGATTTAAATACATTTGATCATAATATTCTTGGTACGATCCACTCGTTACTTTTTCAACCCAATCTTGATTTTCTAAATACCAATCCACCGTTTTTGATAATCCTTCTTCAAATAGAATGGAAGGTTTCCACCCTAATTCTTTTTCAAGTTTAGAAGCGTCAATGGCATAGCGTTTATCGTGTCCTGCTCGATCAGTTACATAAGTAATTAACTTTTCAGACTCCCCTTTTTCGCGACCCAATTTATCGTCCATCAATTGGCATAGAAACTTAACAAGTTCAATATTTGTCCATTCGTTTAATCCACCAACATTGTAAGATTCACCTACTCTACCCGTATGAAAAATGGTGTCAATTGCACTTGCATGATCTTCCACCCACAACCAATCGCGAATATTATCTCCTTTACCATAAACTGGTAATGGCTTGAAGTGTTGAATGTTATGAATCATTAACGGAATTAACTTTTCAGGAAAGTGATGACTACCGTAATTATTAGAGCAATTTGACATTTTCACTGGAAGACCATAGGTATGGAAAAAGGCTCTGACAAAATGATCAGAAGAAGCTTTTGAAGCAGAATAAGGGCTGCGCGGATCATAAGAAGTAGACTCAGTAAATAGACCTTCGTCACCCAAACTTCCATAAACCTCATCCGTTGATACATGATGGAAAACATGGTCATCAGTTCCTTTCCAGTAATCCTTAGCTACTTGCAATAGATTTACAGTACCAACCACATTTGTCATTACGAAATCCATTGGTCCTTCTATAGAACGATCGACATGGGATTCAGCTGCTAAGTGAATTACATCTGTAATTTGAAAATTTGAAAACACAGCACGAATTTCGTCAGCATCAACAATATCCACTTTTTCGAACCGATAATTTGGTAATGTGTCAACATCTGAGAGATTTTGTAAATTCCCCGCATAGGTGAGTTTATCCAAATTTACGATTAGATAATCCGGATAATTTAATACTAATCTGCGAATTACTTGGGAGCCAATAAATCCAGCACCGCCTGTAACTAAAATTCGTTTTGTATAGTTTTCCATATTACAAACTCCAATATTCTAACTCATGAATTTTGTCTTTGTAGATTCCTTTTACATCAACAAAGATGCCCTTTCCGTCTTTTAAAAGACCTTTAAAATAATTTTCATTTAGCCCAATATATTCTTTATGGTTTACTGCCACAATAATCGCATCATAATCATTGGCAGCAGCGGAAATTAACGGCACATCATATTCATGTTGCATTTCAGCAGAATCAGCATGTGGATCAATCATGTCAACCTGTACTTGAAATGATTTAAATTCATTTACAATATCAATAACTTTTGAATTACGAATATCACTCACATCTTCTTTGAATGTTGCCCCCATAATCAAAACTTTGGCTTCCTGAATAATTTTACCCTGAGCAATGATTTTTTTCACCGTTTGTTTTGCTATGTAAAATCCCATTGAATCATTTACATAACGGCCACTTGTGATTACTTTTGAATGATATCCAGCTTGTTGTGCTTTGTGTGTTAGATAATATGGATCAACACCTATGCAATGTCCACCAACTAAGCCCGGACGGAAAGGCAAGAAATTCCATTTGGTTCCTGCTGCTTCCAACACATCAAACGTATTGATTTTCAGCTTGTTGAATATAATTGATAATTCATTGATTAATGCAATATTTACATCACGTTGTGTATTCTCAATAATTTTTGCTGCTTCGGCAACTTTTATGGTTGGAGCTCTATGAACGCCAGCTGTCACAACTAATTCATACGTTTTTGCAATTTGTTGTAAAGATTCATCACAACATCCTGATGCGACTTTAACTACATTTTGCAATGTATGTTCCTTATCTCCTGGATTGATTCTTTCCGGTGAGTAGCCAACTTTAAAGTCTTGTTTGAATTTTAAACCAGAAATCTCTTCTAATACAGGAATACAGTCCTCTTCTGTACAACCCGGATAAACGGTGGATTCATAAACCACATAATCCCCTGATTTCAATACTTGACCGACTGTTTTACTTGCACCAAGAAGTGGTTTAAGATCCGGTAAATTAGCATCATCAATGGGAGTAGGAACTGCAATAATGAAAAAGTTAACATCTCGTAAATCTTCAATATTTGCAGAGAAAGTGATATCGCATCCATCAAAATCTGACGCTACCAACTCATTACTTGGATCAATATTATTTTTCATCATGTCAACGCGTTGTTGGTTGATGTCAAAGCCTACCACTTTTATTTTACGTGCAAATTCCAATGCTATTGGCAATCCCACATACCCCAAACCGATTACCGCCAATTTGGCTTCCTGATTGACCAAGCGATCATAAATTAAATTACTCATATTATTTAGTATAGATTAGTTGTTCATTTCTAACTTTGTAGATACGCTCGATTATATCTACCACTTTCAACCCTTCCAATGCATTCGTGGTTGGTGAAGTTCTACCTTTTAAGGTATTAATAACGTTTGAAATCACATAATTATGGTTAGCTGCAGAGCCTTTATATGGTCCATAATCATTTGCAGGATTTGATTCTTTCAGTGTTGGCATTTCATACCCAGTGATATTACAAACCTCTACTTCATTCATATATTGACCACCAATTTTTACACTTCCATTCTTACCAATAATGGTCAGTGAAGACTCCAAATTTTGATTGGCCACAGCCGTGGAATAATTCAAGGATCCCATACCACCATTAATAAAATTGAAATTCACAAATCCCGAATCTTCAAAATCTGTTGTGTCTTTGTGATTAAAATCAGCAAATTTCCCTTGTATATTGTCAATATCACCAAAAAGCCAATACATAATGTCGATGAAGTGAGAAAACTGAGTGTACAACGTACCGCCATCCAAATCTTGGGTTCCTTTCCAACCACCTGCTTTGTAATAGCGCTCGTCTCTGTTCCAATAACAATTTAATTGAACCATATATATTTCGCCAAGAATTCCATTGGAAACAACTGATTTTATCCATTCTGATGGCGGTGAATATCTATTTTGCATAACACAAAATACTTGTCGAGAAACTTGAAGTGCTTTAAAAATTAACTCTTCACAACTACTTTTAGATAAGCCCATTGGTTTTTCACAAACAACATGTTTTTTAGCTTCCAACGCTTTCAAAGATTGTTCAGCATGCAATCCATTAGGTGTACAAACATTTACAACATCAAACTCAAGTCCGCTTGCAAGTAGCTCCTCTACAGTTGTAAAAAATGGAACGTCAAAATCTGCAACACCACATTCCTCTTTAGAGCGAACATCCACCATTGCAACTAATTCGCCTTCAGCATCTCTTCGAATCATCTCAGCATGGCGTTTTCCAATATGGCCAGCACCAACGACTGCAAATTTTATTTTATTTCCGTTAGTCATATTATATTTTTCTTACTTGATTATCAATTAGTTCATATTTGCCATTTGATTCAGGACAAATTGCTATTCCACTTTCATCAAAATTTAAGCGATGTCCATACTCACTCATCCAACCAATTTGTCTTGCTGGATTTCCAACAACCAATGCATAAGCTGAAATGTGTTTAGTTACGACCGACCCTGCACCAATAAACGCATATTCTCCGATATCATGACCACATACAATGGTTGCATTTGCACCGATACTTGCCCCTTTTTTAACGGTTGTTTTAGAGTACTGTCCTCTTCGATTGACACCACTTCGCGGATTTGTAACATTGGTAAATACCATGGAAGGGCCTAAAAAAACATCGTCCTCACATACCACACCTGTATACAACGATACATTGTTCTGAACCTTCACATTGTTCCCCAAAATTACATCAGGAGAAACAACAACATTTTGACCAATATTACAATTTTCACCTAAGACACAATTCGACATAATATGCGAAAAATGCCAAATTTTGGTGCCTTCTCCGATTGTACAACCATCGTCAACAATCGCTGATTCGTGTGCAAAATATCCCATTACTTTATTATGTATTTATCAAAATTATAATGATCTGTTTCCTCCAGTTCATCCTTTGTTAAAGTTTGAAAATAAGCATAGGTTCTTTTCAATCCTTCAGCTCGATCTATTTTTGGCTCCCAATTCAATAAAGCTCTTGCTTTAGAAATATCTGGCTGTCGTTGCTTGGGATCATCAACCGGTAAGTCTTTATAAATAACCTTTTGAGAAGTACCTGTCAATTTTATTATTTCTTCTGCAAACTGCGAAATTGTAATTTCAGATGGATTACCCACATTAACTGGTTGAGCATGTTCCGAATGAAGTAAACGAACAATCCCTTCAACCAAATCATCCACATAACAAAACGAACGAGTTTGAGATCCATCTCCAAAAATAGTAAGGTCTTCTCCTCTCAGAGCCTGACCAATAAAGGCAGGGAGAACGCGACCATCATTTAGCCTCATGCGAGGACCATATGTATTGAAAATTCGCACTATTCTCGTCTCTATTCCATGGAAATTATGGTAAGCCATTGTGATTGCCTCCTGAAAACGTTTTGCTTCATCGTATACTCCACGTGGTCCAACGGGATTAACGTTACCCCAATATGATTCCGTTTGTGGATGGACAGTTGGATCGCCATAAACTTCAGAAGTTGATGCAATTAACACTCTTGCCCCTTTGGCTTTTGCCAAACCTAAGCAGTTGTGAATGCCCAAAGAACCTACTTTCAATGTTTGAATAGGAATCTTCAGGTAATCAATTGGACTTGCTGGAGAAGCAAAATGAAGAATAAAATCTAATTTTCCAGGAACGTGTATAAATTTAGAGACATCGTGATAATAAAATTCAAATTGCTCTAATTTGAAAAGATGTTCAATATTTTTTAAACGTCCAGTAATCAGATTATCCATTCCGATAACATGAAAACCATCACGAATAAAGCGATCACATAAATGAGACCCCAAAAATCCAGCCGCGCCTGTAATTAATATTCGTTTCATTTATTATTGAATTAAATTTCGGCCAATACTACTGTAATAAAATCCTTTATCCGACATTTCGTCCATTTCAAATAAATTTCTACCGTCAAAAATCACGTTATCTGTCATTTTATCTTTCAATTTATCAAAATCTGGATTTCTAAAGATTCCCCACTCCGTGCAAATAATTAGAGCGTCCGCATTAGTTAGCACGCTATATTCATCTTTAGCAAAATGAACGGTATCTCTGTAAATCTCTTTCACATTTGGCATTGCTTCTGGGTCATAAGCAGAAATAATTGCTCCGTCTCCTAACAAGGCATCGATAAGAAATAAGGCTGGCGCTTCTCGAATATCATCTGTATCCGGTTTAAATGCCAAGCCCCAAATGGCAATTCTTTTCCCTTTCAAATCCCCTCTAAAAAAGTTTTTGATTTTTGGAAACAAGATTGTTTTTTGGGCTTGATTCACTTTCATTACGGCTTCCAAAATTTCGAAAGTGAAATTATTTTCGTTCCCTGATTTAGCTAATGCTTGAACATCTTTGGGAAAGCAAGATCCACCATATCCGATTCCAGGAAATAAAAATCGTTTACCAATTCGACTATCCGAACCAATTCCTATGCGAACTTTGTCTACGTCTGCACCCACTAACTCACAAAAGTTAGCAATTTCATTCATAAATGTAATTTTGGTAGCCAAAAAGGAATTAGCAGCATACTTGGTTAATTCTGCCGATTTTTCATCCATAAAGTAGATCGGATTCCCTTGTCGAACAAAAGGCTTATACAATCGCTCCATAACTTTTTGAGCCCGATGATCTGATGTGCCTATTACCACGCGATCTGGCTTCAAGAAATCACTTACGGCAAATCCTTCGCGTAAAAACTCCGGATTGGAAACTACAGCAAACTCAACTTTTGCGTTCTTTGAAATTGCATGATGTACTTTTTCTGCTGTTCCCACAGGAACTGTGCTTTTATCCACAATCACCTTATAATCAGTGATTAATTTACCTAGTTGTTCTGCGACACCAAGAATGTACGATAAATCAGCAGACCCGTCTTCACCAGGAGGTGTTGGAAGTGCTAAAAAAATTATTTCTGCATCCCTAATTCCCTCCTCCAAGGAGGTAGTAAAGGACAATCTTTTTGCGGCAATATTTCTATCAAATAAGGTATCTAAATTAGGTTCATAGATTGGAACCTCGCCATTTCGCAAACGTTCCACTTTTTTTTCATCAATATCAATACATACAACTTGGTTTCCTGTTTCCGCAAAACAAGTTCCTGTAACTAAACCAACATAACCGGTTCCAACAACTGCAATTTTATTCATAATAGTAGTAGGTATAAAATTAGTTATTTATATACTCCGCAACCGTTTTTGTGATTAATTCTAATTGTTCTTGCTGCATTTCTGTATGAATGGGTAATGAAATAACACGCTCCGTTAACCAATCAGTTACTGGCAGAATTAAATCTCCACTACCGAATGAGGCAAACATCTTTTGTCGATGAGCCGGAATAGGATAATAAATCATAGATGGAATATCTCTTTCTGCCAGGTATTCATTCAATCCATCGCGATTATGTCCTTCCAAAGTCAAGGTATATTGATGAAAAACATGCTTGGAATCATGTGCGCGAAACGGTATATTAACTCCTTTCATCGTACCAAAGAAACCATCATAATAATCCGCTACATCTCTGCGCGCATCAATATAATTGTCTAACTGGCGCAATTTAATGCGTAAAACAGCCGCCTGAATGGTATCCAAACGAGAATTACAACCAACAACATCGTGATAATATTTTTTACTCTGACCATGATTTGCAATCATTTTCAACTTTAAGGCTAGTTCATCATTGTTTGTAAATATCGCTCCTCCATCACCGTAGCATCCTAAGTTTTTAGAAGGGAAAAATGATGTGCATCCAATATCTCCGATAGTTCCAGTTTTAACCACAGTTCCATCCGTTAAATGATAATCTGAACCAATTGCTTGTGCATTATCCTCGATGACAAACAAATTATATTTATTTGATATCTCCATTATTGCATTCATATCAGCAGCTTGCCCATACAGATGAACAGGAACAATTGCTTTCGTTTTAGGTGTGATTGCCGCTTCTATTAATGCAGCATCCACGCAAAAAGTATCTTTATTTACTTCAACAAAGACGGGCGTCAATCCCAATAAGGCGATCACCTCTGTTGTAGCAATATACGTGAATGAAGGTGTTATTACCTCATCACCTGGCTTTAAATCCAAGGCCATCATCGCAATTTGTAATGCATCGGTACCGTTTGCACATGGAATCACGTGTTTAACAGAAAGATATTTTTTTAAATCGTCTTGAAAACCAGTTACTTCAGAACCATTAATAAAGTTTGCATTTTGAATAATATCCATTATTGCGGAATCAATTGCTGGTTTGATTTTCTCGTATTGCGAGACTAAGTCAACCATTTGAATTTTTTTCATTGATTATTTGAGTAAAAATGATTTACAAATGTACTCAAAAAGCAGTAAAACATTATTTTTCTTACGCTATGAAATCAAAAAAAAGATTAAATTCATACACACCTATAATTAAACAGATATAATATCTGCTTTAAATCATTTCATACACAAAGTAAACAACAATCAATATTAATTCGGTTGGGTAAGTTACCTTAAATCAATATTATTTTGGACGTTGGTTGAGAATTTCTTCATTTCTTGCAATGCTCTTCTATTTGTCCAATTTGGATAGTTCATTGAAATCCTCCTTGTTAATAGCAAAAGATCCGTTGGATAACTCATGAAAAATGGTATTCCCAAATTAATCGCTTCTTGAACAATCTTTATATGTCCGTTGGTAATTAACCATTTTTTTAGCTCCTTTGACTCCTGCGGATTCTCTTTACTGGAGCAACAAGGATCATTGGAAAGAGAGCTAATAAACGTGTTTAGTTTCACATCATCTAATTTTAATAAATCATCAATTAAAATTTGATAATTTCGAATATTTGCGATACTCATTCTAAGAATATCATCAGCATTCAAGGAGAGCATTCTTTCAATTTCATATTGGCTATCATCAGTTGGATACTTAAGTTTGGAGGAAATCGCATCCTTTTTACTGTTATCAAAACCAATTCGGAAATTCTCAACAAATGTTTTAGAATAAAGATCAAATGCTGAATAAGCTAAAGTAGGATCCGCTGCCAAAAGATCCCTCCACCCATTTCTAATTAAATTATAGTTGGCATCATACTCCAATTTATCACTATCCACCGAGTACAAATTGGACTGTAACATATCTACCAAATTCAATGGCCCATTATAAAATCCTGTTGATCCTGCTGATTCACCTAACTGCGCAACCTTTTCCTTTGTATACAGATATCCGCTAGTTACTGCAGAAATAGAAATCACCAAAATACTTAGCAGAATTATTTTATTTTTATTTTTCATAAATCTAATTTTTCTATAAAAGTAATTTAAAAATGACCCCGTCACAACTTGTAATCAAATGAAAACCAATCTTACTTGGAAAAACGTAATTTTTACCCGAACAAGTAAAACAAATATTATCTATAAAAACAAACAGTAAAATGGCAACATTAGTTGGAAAAAAGACACCTTCTTTCAAGGCAGCAGCAGTAGTAAATGGCGGTGAAATCGTAAATGACTTCTCGCTAGATCAATATTTAGGAAAAAATCATGTGATTTTCTTTTTCTATCCAAAAGATTTCACATTCGTTTGTCCATCTGAATTACATGCTTTTCAGGCTGAATTAGACGCATTCGAATCAAGAGGAGTTAAAGTTGTTGCTTATTCAACAGATACAGAAGAATCACATTGGGGTTGGTTACAAGTTCCAAAAAACAAAGGTGGAATTGAGGGAGTAAAATATCCTATTGTAGCAGATACTTCCAAAACAATTTCAGAAGCTTTTGGAGTTTTAGCTGGTGAATATGAATACGATATGGGTGTTACATTAACAGCATGTTGTCCAATGATCGCATACCGTGGTTTGTATTTAATTAATAAAGAAGGAATTGTTATGCACCAGTTAGTTAACTTTTTCCCGTTAGGTAGGGATGTGGACGAAGCATTAAGAATGGTTGATACCTTGCAATATTTTGAAGAAAATGGTGATGTTTGTACGGCAAACTGGCACAAAGGAGATGCAGCAATGAAGCCTTCTTTTGTGGGTGTAGCTAATTATTTAGCATCTCACTAAGTTAGATTTACTATTTTTTTAAACCGCTTGCAACAATGTGAGCGGTTTTTTTGTTTCATTTGCATTAAAATATTACGTATTATGAAAAAAATTATTTTGCTTTTCGCACTTCTTGGATCATCTATCGCTATGAGTCAAATTACGACACCTCGTGCAAGTCCATTAGGGAAAATCGAACAAAAGGTTGGATTAGCTGACGTATCAATAAGTTATTATCGTCCGGCAAAAAACGATAGAACTATCTTTGGAGACGTTGTACCTTTTGGCGAAATATGGCGAACAGGAGCAAATGAAAATGCAAAAATAACTACTTCAGATGCTTTAATCTATGGAAAAGACACACTGAACGCGGGTACCTATGCCATTTTCACTATTCCCAATCTAAAATCGTGGGATATAATTTTCTATACTGATTATTCGAATTGGGGAACACCTGAAAAATGGGACGACAGTAAAGTAGCCTTAAAAACAACCGGTATTGTTAGTTCTTTAACTGATTTAGTAGAAAACTTCACAATTGGTTTTGACAAAATGGAAAATAGTTCTGCTGAAATATGTATGACCTGGGATAAAACTAAAGTATCAATTCCTTTCAGTTTAAATACAAAAGACAAGGTGTTAGCAAGTATCAAAAAAACAATGGCTGGCCCAACGGCTAATGACTATCATCAATCAGCTTCATTTTACTTTTCCGAAAAGTTAGATATGAAGCAGGCAATGGAATGGTCAACAAAAGCGGTTGAATTACGTGGCGAATCAGCTTATTGGATGACGCGTTTATTGGCTCAATTACAAGCAGAAAATGGTGATTACAAAAAAGCCATTGAAACTGCAAAAAGATCTATTGAGGCAGCTGAAAAAGACGGTGACATGAATTATGTGAAGCAGAACAAAACTTCTATAGAAGATTGGAGCAAAAAGAAAAATTAATCTTTTTTTCGCAACCAACCTAACGTTAAATCATCGGAAACATGCCACTTTCCACTCTCCAAGTTCAATTCAAAACGATCTCTAGAGGGTGCAGTTGGTCCAGGATTTTGCTGAATAATTTCAATATAATCCTCACCTACCTCTGAAATTATGGCCACATGTCCGTATGGATTATATTCATGTCCGTCAAAAATGATTAAATCCTTAACCTTGGGTTTGGACGTTGATCCATTTTTAAATTGTATCAAATTACGCTTGGTATTTACTTCTCCATCCTTAAATTTTGAATTATAAAACTCTCTGGCGTGTCCATAGGAATCAGGCATTTTATGTTTCAAATGTTCGTAATAATAGCGTTTTACAAATTCAACACATTGGTATTTTAGTCCAAGATTGTAACCGTCTTTCGCCAAATGACGCTCACTTACATGACTAACACTTCCGTTGTAAAAAACATAAACATCGTTCAAGGAATCCACCACATCGCCAACCTTTAATTCACGAGATTTTTTTTCTCGCAAAGGTGTTTGGGCATGATTAGAACCACCTTGCGATTCGGAGCAAGAATAACAACAAAGTAAAAAAACAACTAGTTGAATGAATCGCATAACTTTTTGACCAATTTAATCAGTTTCTATGAAAGTTATAAAATTAATCTTCCCAAAAAATTATAATCCCTACTTTTGAGCATAATTCAAACCATGTCCAAACAATCAATTAGTTGGTTATTACTTATTTTACTAGCATGCATCTGGGGGAGTTCATTTATCTTAATGAAAAAAGGAATGTTCGCAGACGACGGCACAGCAATTTTTTCATCACAACAAGTTGGTTCTTTACGCATGTTAATTGCGGCATTGGTTCTTTTACCAATTTCCCTTACCAAATTAAAAATAATTAGTGCTAAGAATATCATTCCCTTAGCCATAGTAGGGTTTTGCGGAAATTTCATTCCTGCATTCTTATTCACATATGCGGAAACTGGAATATCTTCAGGACTGGCGGGAATGCTCAATAGCTTCACTCCTATTTTCACCATCATTATTGGGTTTTTCGTATTCAAAACGAAATTGACAAACAAACAACTGATCGGAACAGTTATCGGAACTATTGGAATTGTTGCATTAGTTTTAAGCGGTAAAAACGCTTCATTAAATGGAGACTGGGAACATATCTTAGCAATTGTATTAGCAACGCTTTTATATGCGATTAGCCTAAATACCATAAAACACAAATTGTCTGATTTCAGTTCATACGAAATCACATCCTTAGCGTTTTTTATTCTTTTACCGTTTGCGATTAGTGGTTTTTTTATAACGGATACACTCCATACTTTTCAGACTAATCCGCTAGCATCTAAAGGAATTTTCTACATTGTCATTTTGTCTGTGTTTGGGACGGCATTAGCTGTGCTCGTTTTCAATCGTATCATTGCCTTTTCTTCTACTTTATTCGCGAGTTCAGTAACCTATTTTATTCCTATTGTAGCAGTTGTAATCGGGTTTGCGTTTGGTGAACGATTAACTGTTTGGCAAATAATATCCATGTTTATTGTTCTGTTTGGAGTGATTACAGCCAATGTCTCCTTAAAGCGGAAGAAAGAATCAAAGGGTTAGTTAACATCATTTTAACAAAAGAAATCTAATATATTTTAGAAATTCAACTACATTTGAAATGTGATTCGATCTACGATTCTTATTTTTTTCATTTCACTTCTATTTGTTGGCACAATTGGAGTTCCTGTCTTTACGCATTCTTGTCAAAAGGAAGGACAATTCACTTCTTATTTTCTGCCATTAAATGATCATTGTGAAAAGGAAGAAATTTCGGACCTGCCTCCTTGTTGTAAAAAAGATAAAGAAAAAAAAGAGAAGAACGATTGCTGTAACGACGAAACTGAAGTTTTTAAATTAAAGGTTGATTACGTTTCTTTTTGGAATGACTTCTCGTTTCAAGCATTTCAAATCCCAGAAAATACTTATTTTTCGTTTTATAACGTAATAATTCTTTCTGAGAGGCAAACCCTTCAATCCTGCAATTCCGATCCACCTCCAAAACTTTGTGGAAGAGAAATCTTACTAAAAAAACAAGTGCTCATAATTTGATTTTAGGGAACCTATTTCTAGTTAACTAGTTTGTTTCACAAAATCAATAATTTATGAATTTTTTATGTAAAACATTAGTTTTAGGTTTTTTACTAATTCTAAATATTTCGGAATCTTTTGGTCAACTACGCGGATTGATTCAAGGAGAAGATGAAAACGAAAAAAAACCAATTTACAACGCAAAAATTAGGCTCAAACATGCCAAAACAGGAACACTTTCTAACGAAGATGGTACATTTGAGCTTAGTTTGCCTAAAGCGCTTCCGGACACCTTGATTTTTTCAGCGAATGGTTTTTACAACGATACAATCATTGTTAATAAATCAGATCGGTTTGCGGGTATCTCAGTTACACTTTATTCCATGCGAGCTTTGCCAGAATTTATAATTTCCTCACGGAGAAAATCGAGCAGTATTTCCAAAATGAAAACCTTGCATGTGGAAGAATTAACTTCCGCCGAATTGCGCAAAGCAGCCTGTTGCAACCTTTCAGAATCTTTTCAAACAAATGCCTCTGTCGATGTAAATATTACGGATGCGGTTTCCGGGGCAAAAAAAATTCAAATGATGGGGCTGGATGGTGTTTACACGCAAATACAAATGGAGAATATTCCCTATTTGCGCGGTTTGGAAAGCTCATTCGGGTTGCAATCAATTTCTGGAACGTGGATCGAATCAATTCAAATCACAAAAGGGACAGGGAATGTGGTCAACGGCTACGAATCCATGGCCGGACTCGTTAATCTTGAAATTAAAAAACCAACCGAAATGGAAAAAGTATATCTGAATGCATACCAAAATATTTTTGGGCGATCAGAACTCAATGCCAACGCAGGATATAAACTTTCAAAAAAATGGAGCACGGGATGGCTTGCCCACACCTCATCGGTATATGGACAAATTGATCACAACATGGATAATTTCAAAGATTTACCAACCGGTGATAATATTGCTTTCATGAATAGATGGGCATATCAAGGTGCTAAAATGGAGGCTCAATTTGGGTTCAATGCTTACCAAGATCGAAAAGTGGGTGGTCAAATCGGTTTTGTTAGAGGAATGCAACTTGAACCCAATCCGCAAGACTTTAAATATGGCGTGTTGCTTAATTCTAAACACATTGATGCTTTTCTAAAAACAGGTTTTTTCGGGAAGCGAACGAATCAATCTTTGGGAATTGTTTACAACGTGAAGTATCAAGAAATTGATGGTTCTTTTGGTATTCGAAATTTTTCAGGAGTCGAAAAAAGAGGATATATTAATGTGATTTACGATGATTACATCGGAACGTTGGATCATAAAATAAAAACCGGAGCTAGCTTGGTAGTGCTTGATATTAGTCAATCTGCTGATTCGTTGATGCAGAATAGAAAAGAAATTGTTCCTGGGATTTTCACCGAATACACCTACTCAAATTCAAGATTAACAAGTGTTTTAGGAGCTCGTTATGATTACCATTCACTTTATGGCAGTCAATTTTCACCAAGAATCCATACCAAATATATTGCTCACGAAAAAACTGATTTACGAATCACAGCCGGTAAAGGTTGGCGAGTTCCTAATTACATCATCGACAATGTTTCCTTGCTTGCTAATTCCAAACAATGGATTGCACCCAATGAAATAAAACCAGAAATTTCGTGGAACATTGGTGGTTCGGTTGTTCAAGAGTTCAAATTATTTAAGCAAAAAGGGAGTTTAACGGTAGATTTGTACCGAACATGGTTTGAAAATCAACTAATTGTTGATAGAGACGAGTTCGTAAATGCCATTGTATTTACCAATTTAGAAAATGGTTCTTTTTCAAACAGTTTTCAATCTGAACTCACTATTTCGCCACTTAAAAATTTCGATATTCGTTTGGCATACAAATACTTAGATGTTAAAGCGCAATATGGTGGAGCTTTGCGTCAACAAGTTATGATTCCAAAACATCGAGGGTTTGTAAACCTTGCCTATTTCAGTAGAAATAAGCGCTGGGAATATGACTTAACCTGCACCGTTTATGGGATTTCGCGTTTACCGGCACAAGATGACCCGAATAATCCGAACAATCAATTATTTGATCAAACAAGCGAAGTATATCCAATGCTCAATGCACAAATAACGCATGTGATAAAGCTATGGGATTTTTATATTGGTGGAGAAAATTTGAGTAATTTTAAACAAAAGAATCCAATTAGTGATGTACAAAATCCATTTGGCTCAAAATTTGACGCTACAACTATTTGGGGACCCGTTATGGGAATTAATGTTTATGCAGGTTTGAGGTATTCAATCAAACAAAAAAAAGAAAGTAGAAATTAAATTTTAAATTATGAAAAAGTATTTTTTATCGCTTGTGATTTTCTTTATTTACGGAATTTCATTTAGCCAAAAAGCAGAAACGAGCACTATTCAAACATCTGCTCAGTGTAACGATTGTAAAGAACGAATTGAAGGTAAATTGAACTACACAAAAGGGATTAAGTTCGCTGAATTGGATATGGAATCGAAAAAAGTAACGGTTAGCTACTCTACAAAGAAAATTTCACTTCAAAAAATCAAAGAAACGATTGCCGCTATTGGTTACGACGCAGATGAAGTAAAAGCGAAACAAAAAGATGTTCTAAAATTACCCAAATGTTGTCAGCCCAATGGGATGGAAAATCATTAAGGATTAAAGCGCGCTTGGATTTATTTTGAATCGGTAAACATTTTATAGATCATTCCATCCGACAACCCGATTTTCGGTGCTAAAATTTTATTTATCTGCATTTTGCGCATCAAAAATAAATAGATTTCAAGCGCAGGAACAATGACATCAGCTCGGTCAGGTTTTAAATGAAATTTGTCCATTCGTTCTTCAACGGATAGTTTGCGAATAGAATCGTACAGTGATTTCATTTTTTTCAGCTCAACAGGCTGATTGTCTTTTAATCCTATGATCTTATGAATTTTATTAATATTTCCACCCGTTCCGAAAAGTTGATGAAGAATTGATTTATCCATATTTTGCTCAAGCCATTGACCCATTTCCTCCCATATTTCCTCTGAGACTTTATTTTTCAGCATTCGAATGGTCCCTATTTCAAATGATTTGGAAGCAATTTTTTGTCCTTGTTCAAAAACACTAATTTCAGTACTTCCACCACCAACATCAACAACGATAAAAGGCATTGATTTATCAAAATCAAGTAATAAAAATGTTCCAAATATTAAGTCCGCTTCCTCTTGGCCTGAAATAACTTCAATCCTAACGCCTGTTTTTTGAGTGATTTTTTGAATTATCTTATCTGCATTTTTTGACTCGCGCATCGCTGACGTAGCGACTGCTCTGAGTTGTTCAACTTCAAAAATTCCAGCGATTAATTTAAACGATTTAATGGTGTCTAATGTGTTTTTGTATTTGGCTTTTGAAATTCTCCCTAATTCAAAAACATCCTCACCCAACCGCAAAGGAATACGTGTGTAAGAGATTTTCTTTACGTAGAAGTGATTTTGTTCTTGACAAACCTCTCCTACCAATAATCTCGCTGCATTTGTTCCAACATCTATCGCACCAAATTTCATGTTTTATAATAATTGATTGGCTAAGTTAGCTAATTCTGAGCGTTCTCCCTTTTCCAACATAACATGGCAAAACAAATCTTGTCCTGATAATCGATCAACGAGGTATGCTAACCCATTTGAATTTTCATCCAAATAAGGTGTGTCAATTTGCTGTACATCACCCGTAAAAATAATTTTAGTGTTCTCACCGGCGCGCGTTATAATCGTTTTCACTTCATGTGGAGTTAAATTTTGGGCTTCATCCACGATAAATAAAATATTCGATAGACTTCGTCCGCGGATAAAAGCTAGAGGAGTAATTATAATTGACCCCGATTGTTCCATGTCAGTTATTACCTTCAATTTCTTTTCATTGGGACCAAATTGTGATTTTATAAATTTTAAGTTATCCCACAATGGCTCCATGTAAGGCCCGATTTTATCATTCGCATCGCCAGGTAAAAAACCTATATCTTTATTGGATAATGGAACAATTGGTCGTGCCAAAATGATCTGATTGAAATTTTTCATTTGTTCTAATGAAGCTGCTAGCGCTAGCAACGTTTTTCCTGTTCCAGCAACACCTTGTAGTGCAACCAATTTAATTTTTGGATCCAACAGGGCATGAAAAGCAAATGCCTGTTCTGCATTTTTGGGTTTAATTCCATAAACATACTCTTTTTCTATGCGAACAATTTCATCCATAGATTGGTCATAAAAACACAAACAAGAATTTTTTCCATTTTTCAAAATGTAATAGGAATTGGTTTTCTTTCTATTACCTAATATACCATTTTCAAGAATAGCCCCTTTTAAAAAAACTTCACGGATGACTTCAGCATCTACGTGATCAATTGTTTGAGCACTTGTGGAAATGATTTCCTTCAGATTCACTTTACCAGTTTGATAATCTTCAGCAATTACGCCAATTGCTTTTGCTTTAATTCTTAAATTGATGTCTTTTGTAACTAAAACAACCTTTTTTTTGGGCTCTTGTTCCTGCAATACTAATGCAGCATTTATGATTTTATGATCATTTTTTTGTGACGAATAAATATGTTCAGCATTCAGATTTTCAGGATGATAATCCATCACGATTTTAAACTTACCCTTTTTCAATCCCAAACTGATCCATTCTTGAAGAAGATTGGTTGTTGATAATTTATCAATAAATCGAATAACCTCACGTGCAGAGAAATTTTTCGTGTCATTCCCCAATTTAAACTTATCTAATTCTTCCAATACCGTTATCGGAATTGCAACATAATTCTCCTCAAAATTTGTAATGGATTCATGGTCATGAAGTAATACTGACGTGTCTAAAACGAAGATCTTTTTTTGATTTGCCATAGCATGTAATTAATGTTTTGGTAAAGTTAAAAAAAGATTAACCGTTGCATTTAGCAATTACAATTATTTCATATTAATGTTTTATAAACCTATTTAACAATGAGTTTATTTTATGTAAACATATCTTTCATAATAAACAAACATTTGAGTAATACGCTATGAGTTGCTTTGTACTCAAATAACATAACATGAAAAATTTTCTTTTCTTCCTGATTACGTTTGGTATAACTCTTGTTGGTTTTACTCAAAGCACGGTTGCCCTATGGAATTATAACACGATTACAGGAGCACCAGCGTCTCCCGCTGCGGATATTGGTACAGGGAGTTCGCAAGTTATTGGTTCAATGGTTGTTGCAACTGCAGCCACAGGAATGGACCCAGTAATCAATAATGGTTGCGGTACTCAAAATGGATTGAACCCTGGGGCGTGGGCATTTACCGCTACACCCGGACTAACCAATGAAAGCAGCGGAGTGCAATACAATGCATCAACTATTGGAATACAAAACATTCTTTTTACGTGGGATCAACGTTGGTCAGGTACGGCAGCGAATACCGTTCGTTTGCAGTACACCTTAGATGGTACAACATGGACAAATTTTACTATGACAACAGCTAATACAACCTTTTGTAATGGGTCCATTGACAACGGTCGTTTTCAAAACAATGGTGTAGGTGATCAGTACAGAAGAATTAAAGCAGATTTCTCTTCAATTACAGGTGCAAATAACAATGCAAATTTTGGAGTTAGAATTCTAGCAGCCTATTATCAGTCCACCACAGAGTTCCGCCAAACTGCAACGCCAACTTCTATTGCGACTGCAGGAACTTGGAGATTTGATAATGTTTCGATTCAAGGTGGAGCCAATGTTTCGATAGCTGCAGCAAGTAATTTTGCTCAGTACAATGAAAGTATTGGTTCAATAAATGTCCCTATTACTGTATCTAATGCTAATTCAGCTCCTGTTAACCTAACTTTCAGTCTTTCTGTTTATTCAGATGCAACAGACAATGTGGATTACACGTGGACAAATACATTGACAATTCCAGCCAATACAAATGGTGTAACAAATTTACCCATTACTATAGTTGATGATATATTGGCTGAAAAAGCAGAGCGAATTATCGTTAAAATTAGTGGTGGTACAAATGCTTTTATTTCAGCAACCGACAATTATCAAATCATTTTCATTAAAGACAATGATTACATTGCCCCAGTTGCAACGAACGAGTTGAATTTAAACTTGTTGACATCTTATTCAAATGGGGTTTCAGGAACTAACTCAGCTGAAATTGTTGCTTTTGATCCTTCTGTAGATCGTCTTTACATTGCAAATAGCATTGCAGGTAAATTAGATATTGTAAATTTTGCTAACCCTGCTGCACCTGTTGCAATCACATCAATAAATTTATCTAACTATGGAGGAATTAATTCAATAGTGGCCTACAATGGTATCGTGGCTTGCGCGATTGAATCTGTTCCTGCTCAAAATAATGGAAAAGTTGTTTTTTTTGATGCAAATGGAGTTTATATAAATCAAGTCGAAGTTGGTGCAATGCCCGATATGATTACATTTAATAAAACGTATACAAAAATTTTAACAGCAAACGAAGGTGAGCCTGATGCTACTTACACCAATGACCCTGTTGGATCAGTTTCAATAATAGATTTAACACCGGGATATGCTTCACTGACCAATGCAAATGTTACTTCCGTTGGTTTCACAGCCTATAACGGACAAGAAGTGGCATTAAGAGCTCAAGGTATACGCGTTTTCTCTACTTCAGCTACAGTTGCTCAGGATTTTGAACCTGAGTATCTTGCAATTTCTGATGATAACACAAAAGCCTATGTGACACTTCAAGAAAATAATGCACTGGTAACAATCGATTTAGCAACAAGTGCAATTACCTCCTTGACAGCATTAGGTTACTCATCCTATTCAGCGGGTTCTGGAAATGCCATGGATGCATCTGATCAAAGTGGTGCAGTACTAATTACAGGAAACTTGCCAATAAAAGGGGCTTTTATGCCTGATGCCATGACTTTTAAAACGATTAATGGTCAAGGCTTGTTATTTACCGCAAATGAAGGAGATTCACGAGAAATAGCTAGTGTTATAGATGCAAACAGAATTTCTTCTGCAACTTTTAATAACGTATTAGATGCAACAGCATTTCCTGATCAGTCGATTCTAAGAAATAATAAGTTTTTGGGTAGGTTAAGTGCTTTGAAATATTCTGGAGATACGGATGGAGACGGAGATTATGATGAATTACACGTAATGGGAGGTAGATCATTCTCTATTTGGAATCCTCTAACTGGAGCGTTGGTTTATGATTCAAAAGATTTAATTGAACAAATCACCGCTAATAGTTCCACTTTCGGTGCTATTTTTAATGCATCCAATACAGTTGGAGTACCTGCTCAAAAAAATAGAAGTGATGATAAAGGACCAGAACCGGAAGGTGTTACGGTTGCAACAATCAATGGTTCAACTTATGCCTTTGTAGCTCTAGAAAGAATTGGTGGTGCGATGATGTTCAATGTTGATGTACCAACTTCTCCTGTATTTGTAGGATATGCAAACAATCGATCAACAACGGTAAGTGGTCCTGATTTAGGCTCCGAAGGAATTATCTTTATTTCAGCAGCAGATTCTCCAAATAATAAAGCATTATTGATTCTTGCAAATGAGGTTAGTTCTACCCTAAGCATTTATCAAATTAATTCATGTGCTGATTTATCTGGTGGTTCCATTACCTCGAATGATTTAAGTCTTTGTCCTGGACAATCAACTTCATTATCTGTAACCAACGTTTCAGGAGTTTCATATCAATGGTTATTGAATGGTGCTGTTATAGCGAATGCCACCAACAATACTTATCAAGCAAATCAGGTTGGAAATATTGCTGTTAAAGTGACTAACTCATCACTTGGATGTACGGATACAACAGCGGTTGTTGCAATTACAAGTGTTGCAGCTCCAAACGTTGCAGCAGGACAAGATCAAACCGTTTGTGGTGGGACAACAGTTTCAATGACTGCATCAGGTGCAAACACGTATTCTTGGAACAATGGAACTACCGGTTCAACATTAACGATTCAAGTTGGAAACACAGCGTCAACTATCAATTGTGTTGTAACAGGTTTAGATAATACAACTGGGTGTTCCGCAAAAGATACTGTTGTCATTGTAGTAAATGGATTACCTCAAATCAATGCAGGAGCTAATTTTCAAGCATGTTCAAATGATTCAATTACCCTTGCGGCAAATGGCGGAACAAGTTATGTTTGGAATAACGGAGTAACAAACAATGTAACTTTTAATTTATCAACCACGACAACATTCAATGTTACAGGAACAGACTCAAATGGATGTACAAATACGGATGATATCACTGTTACAATTAATTCATCTCCACAATTAACTACCGGGAATAACGTAACAATATGTGCGAACAACGCACCTGTTCAATTGACAGCAATTTCAAATGAAGGAGGCCTAGTCTACCTTTGGTCGACGGGAGCTTCAACACAACAAATTTCAGTAAATACAAGCGCAATTTATAGTGCGACAGCCACAAATACATTTGGATGTTCATCATCTGATTCTGTTCAAGTTATTGTCAATGCATTACCAGGTGTTACATTGGGTCAAGACCAATCAGTTTGTAGTAATGATTTACCTGCAATATTGAATGCTCAATCCTCTGCAACTGGACTAGTTTATGAATGGTCCACTAATCAATCTACTCAACAAATTCAAGTAAATTCAAGTGGAACATACTCTGTTACAATAACTGACGGAAATGGATGTGAATCTACGGATGCAGTTGCGGTACAAACATTATCCTCTCCAAATGTAAATGCGGGACAAGATGTTACGGTTTGTGAAAATAATTTTCCAGTTACATTAAATGCTACCGGAAACGGTTCGCAAGTGGAATGGAGCACGGGAGCACAAACACCAACTATAACAGTAGCCAATGCCGGAACATATATTGTAACTACAACTGCACAAAATGGATGTCAAGCTTCAGATAGTGTGATTGTGAGTTCAGATCCATGTGCTAACCTGGATGAGCAAAACAATGGTATTTCGATTTACCCGAATCCAACTCAATCAACAATTGTTATTTTGAACAAAACAGACCAACCGTTGCAATATTTCTTGCGCACAGTTGAAGGAAAAGTTATTGCTCAAGGTGAGTTAGATTCAAACTCAGAAAAAACAAGTTTAGACTTAAGTAATTTATCTAATGGAGCATATTTAATACACGTGTTTAATGCTGAATTAAACTACATCATACGTATTACAAAACAATAGAAATTAAATCCTAAATGTAAAAGGCTGCCTCTTAGGGGCAGCCTTTTTTAGTTATAAAAAAAATGAAGACGAAGAGACATTTGTTAATTCATTTAAAATAACAAGATGTTGTTTCTAGGAGAATACGATTTACTCACAATACGATTTATACAGCTCCACTTGAGCATGAAATGGAGGTAAATTTCTTTTTCTGAACCTATTTTTCAAGTCCGAGGAAATTAATCGCGCCTTTACGCTTCCCTTCCATTGATATTCAAAAATTTTATCTAATTCAGACTGAATATGCCGTTCTTTTATAATAACACCAACTTCAATTCTACTATCAATATTGCGCTCCATATAATCAGCGCTTGTTAATATATACAAAGGATTTCCATTGTTTTTAAATATCATAAACCGAGCATGTTCTAGGTATCGATCTACAATACTAATAACTGTAATATTTTCACTTAATCCTTTTACGCCTGGTTTCAGGCAACAAATTCCCCGAATAATCATTTCTATTTTAACACCGGCTTGACTGGCTTCATAAAATTTATCTATCAATTGACTATCTGTCAAATTATTAATTTTTATCTGAATAGACCCTTTAAGGCCGTTTTTCGAATGTGCAATTTCCTGATTAATATATAGAATAATTTTTCGACGTGAATTAAAAGGTGAAACTAATAAATTTCGGAAAACAGGTCGTTCAAGATTGTTTTCCAATAATCGGAATACCTTTTTTACTTCATTAGCAATTTCCGGTTTAACAGTTAAATAACCTAAATCAACATAAATTCGCGCTGTTTTTTCGTTAAAATTCCCAGTTCCTATATAAGTAATGAGTTGTTCTTTACCTTCCTTAATTCGTTCGATTTGTAGCAGTTTTGAATGTACTTTCAAATTTGGCACTCCATAAATTACTTTGGCGCCAAAGTCTTTCAATCGGTTACTCCAATATAAATTATTCTCTTCATCAAATCGTGCCTGGAGCTCAAAAACAACTGTCACTTCTTTGCCATTAAAAACAGCAGAAAGAAGTGCATTCATGATATCTGAATTTTTGGCAACTCGGTAAATATTAATTTTAATGGTTTTCACTTTAGGATCAATTGCCGCCTCACGCAATAAGTCAATGATATAATCGAAACGTTGATAGGGGAAATGCAATAAGATATCTTTTTTAATAACCGCTTGCATCACTCCTCCTTTATCTTCTAAATCGGGGTGTTTACATGGCGGCTGTTTCGGAAATAAAAATGCCGGATTTTCAAAAGTTGGAAATGAGATTAAATCTTTATTGTTATGATACCTACCACCTGGTATAGTATTTACGCCTTCTTTTAAGTGAAGAGATTGCAATAAATACTGCAACAAATCAGCTGGCATTTCTTCATCATACACAAATCTTACTGGGGCACCTTTTTTTCGATCTTTTAAACTTTTTTCAATTTTCTCGATGAAAGGTAAGCTTAAATCATCATCCAAATCCAATTCAGCATCCCGAGTAAATTTAAAGGTGTAAGCGCTTATTTCAACTGGATAGAAAATCCCAAAAATCTCTTTCAGTTGTAGGCGAATAATATCATCAATCAATAAAATGTAAATGCCCTTTTCATCCTTAATTTTATAATAGCGTGGTATATCAATTGGCACCTGAATGAGTGCATAACGCACCTTTTTCTTTTGGTCTACGATTTTAATTGCCAAATAAATGGCGTAGTCTCTTAATTTTGGAAACGACCCTTTTTTATCAAGTATTATTGGGAAAATAGAATGTTTCAATTTATCCTGATAATACTGATTCAATTCTATCTCATGTTGTTTTGAGAGATTTTTCTCATTCATGAAGAAAATAGCGTGTTTCTTAAATTCTTCTGAAATTTCCTCAAACGCTTTTTCAAATTTCTTTTGCTGACGTAGAACTTCCTTTCTTATTTCTTGATAAAGTTCTGTGGCTGTCCCAGAAAACCCTTGTATTTTTTGCTTTTTGAGGACTGATAATCGTCGAACATTCGCAACCCGCACCCGATAAAACTCATCCATATTATTGGAATAAATACCCAAAAAGCGCATTCGTTCTACCATAGGAACTGTTGGATCCATTGCTTCTTGAAGTACCCTTTCATTAAAGGATAACCAACTTAATTCTCGATTAACTGCCTGCATAAACAAAGATGCAATTTGTTCTACTTTTAAAATTATCAAAGATATTAAATAATTATGAAATTTCGGGGGTTTACAGCTACTTGAAACTCTTTTTTCACAAATTACTTTTTACGGTGAGATAAAATTAAAAATAACATTCAATTAAATCACTAACATTCTCTTAGTAAATAAATAAAGTCTTGTTAAAGCTATGGTAAAACCCCTTTGGAATTTAGTTCACAAATTTGTTAAAACGCATGATTTATGAAAAAGAGAAATGTTGAAATTGTGGTTCTTTCAGATGTACATCTCGGGACATATGGTTCGAGAGCCATTGAATTAGTGAATTATTTAGAATCGATAAACCCAAAAACCTTAGTTTTAAATGGTGATATTATCGATATATGGCAATTCAGCAAACACTATTTTCCAGAGTCGCACATGCGCGTTGTAAAAGCAATTATGTCACTTTTAACTGAAGGAACTATTGTTTATTACGTCACCGGTAATCATGATGAAATGCTGCGTAAATTTAAAGGGTTGCAATTAGGCAATTTTCATATTGTTAATAAAGTAGTTTTAACACTTCCAACGGGAAAGGCTTGGATATTCCACGGTGATGTTTTTGATACAACCATGAAGCATTCAAAATGGTTGGCCAAATTAGGCGGAAAAGGCTATGATTTATTGATTTTACTAAATACTTTTATAAATTGGGTTAGTTTAAAATTCGGCCGAGGGCGCGTTTCTTTATCCAAAAAAGTGAAAGATAGCGTAAAGGGAATTATTAAATATGTAAATGATTTTGAAGGAACGGCCGCTGATATTGCGATGGAAAATAATTATACATATGTCATTTGTGGACACATACACCAACCTAAAATCAGAGAATTTTCTAACGAACGGGGGAATAAAGTAACCTATTTAAATTCAGGAGATTGGGTTGAAAATATGACTAGCCTTGAATACAATGCCAAAAAATGGAGAATTTTTGATTATCAAACTGAATATTTATCGTTTCAAAGTCAAACTAATCCCGATAATTCATTAGTTGATAGTTATAATTATTCTGATTTACTAAATGAACTAATTAATTCCAATTGAGCATGAAAATACTGTATGGTATTCAAGGAACAGGCAATGGACACTTAAGTCGCGCGGAAGACATCGTTCCTTATTTGAAAAAAATGGGAGATGTGGATGTTTTAGTGAGCGGTAATCAATCTCAGGTTAATACAAAATTCGAAATAACTTACCAACGATTAGGATTAACCTTTCTTTCATCTAAATCAGGAAAAGTTGATTTACTCAAAACAGTGATGCATGCAAATCCAATTCGATTTTTGAAGGAAATCAAAGATTTTCCTGTTTCACAATATGACTTGGTCATTTCAGACTTTGAGCCGGTAAGCGCTTGGTCAGCACTAACAAGAAATATTCCTTGTGTTGAGTTAAGTCACCAAGCAGCAGTTGCCCACCCTTTGTCTCCGAAAGCTGACACCATAAAACCAATCGGTAATTATATTTTAAATCACTACTGCCCCACCAAAAAAAAATATGGGTTTCACTTTAATTCCTATGCTGAAACTATTTTTACTCCTTTAATTCGAAAATCAATTCGACAAATTGAAACAAGTAATCAACTGCATTATACTGTTTATCTTCCCGCTTATCACGATGATGTTATTGCAAAGGTGTTGAGTAATTTTAAAATTGAATGGCATGTTTTTTCGAAATACACAACTAAAACATACACGGTAGATACCATTACCTTTTATCCTATTGATGCTGAAAAATTCACAAAAAGTCTCGCTCAATGTAGTGGTATTTTGTGTGGTGCAGGATTTGAATTACCCGCAGAAGCTTTGTTTCTGGGTAAAAAACTAATGGTGATTCCGATGATTGGTCAATATGAACAACTTTGTAACGCTACTAGCCTTAAAAAACTAGGCGTTACTGTTTTGAATGAATTGAGTTTAATACATTACAGAACAATTCAAAATTGGTTAACAATCACCCAACCAATACAAATAACCTATCAGGATCAAACGGAGCAAATTATTGAAACCATTATTCATGATTTTGAACGAAATACAATACCCAATATTGAACTTTCTCGTCCACTATTAAACCCTCAGTTTTATAAATTATTTTTGTAAAATGAAGTCTAAATACATCAAACGAATTCAAATCGCACTAGTTATTTCAATCCTATCTCTTTTACTAACGTTGTATCAATTTTATCTTGGAATATAAGGTCATTGGATGATTTAACACAAATACAATGTTAATATAAAGATTACTTACTTTTAATTTAGGAGATTTATACAAAATTAACCTAAATTGAAACTACAAATCTTATTTTGTTATACGTTTGTCGTATTTTTTTCATTCGATTTCTTTGGTCAATCTCTCATTTTAAACGAAGTTTCGCAAGGACCTTCTGGATCAAAGGAATATGTGGAATTATTAGTTATTCCTGGAACATCTCCCTACAACTGCTCTAATTATTGCATCGATCTACGCAATTGGGTAATAGATGACAATAATGGTTATTTTACAGGAGGTGGTGGCTCTGGTTTGGGTATTGCCAATGGAGCTGTTCGTTTTAAAAACGACCCATTTTGGCAATGTATTCCAATGGGAGCATTAATTGTAATTTATAATGATTTAGATCCTAATGTTTCCCTGCCTCCAAATGATAATTCAATTGTTGATGGAAATTGCAGAATAATTTTACCAGTTTCCTCCACTTTATTAGAACACCAAACAACATCACCTACAACAACTACCTCCAATTATCCTGGCGCTGGATGGATTACAGGTGGATTGTGGGGCCCGATATCTATGGCAAATGGTGGAGATGCTTTTCAGGTTTATAATCCAACAAACTTAATTACTCCTGCACACGGTGTTAGTTGGTCAAATAATAATGTCAACCCAATTATTTATTTTGCTGGATCTGCCACAAATTCTGTTTATTATTTCGCAAATACCATAGATAATAATCCTTCTAATCAATCCAATTGGGTAGCGGGAACTTGTACTGTTCCTAACAATCAAACTCCAGGCCTACCAAACAATGCTGCTAATTCAGCCTATATATCTTCACTAAATAACAACTGCGCAGGACCATTAGTTGCAACGCTAACTAGCTCCATTGACGCCAGCAATTGTCTTTGTAATGGACAAGCCTCGGTAAATGCTTCTGGTTCTGTACCCGGTTACACCTACGCTTGGTATGATGCTTCATTCATTTCAATCGGACAAAATACATCCAACGCAACTAACTTGTGCGCCGGGACATATTCCTGCATCGTTAGTTCTTCCATTAATTGCACGGATACGATTTTGGTTACCATCAATAATTCTGCCGCTGCAATCACTCCAACATTTAATCCAATTGCACCAATTTGTGCCGGAGGGACAATCAACCTTCCAACGACTTCACTCAATGGAATTTCAGGTTTGTGGTCGCCTGCTGTGGATAACACACAAACCACAACCTATA
>Ga0247832_1000598_pt1 | contig 72779 bp, 64 predicted proteins | sample LaCruzMarch2015__10_FD_192407 | JGI IMG/M metagenome (GOLD analysis project Ga0247832, IMG submission 192407) | Freshwater microbial communities from meromictic Lake La Cruz, Castile-La Mancha, Spain - LaCruzMarch2015_4m | ecosystem: Environmental > Aquatic > Freshwater > Lake | place: Spain... | reverse complement strand
CGGTGCGACCGAGCAGGTCAGAGCCAAAAGCCCACAACACTCCGCACACTGCCAAAACCAGCACAAAACCGTGCCACCCACAGCACCGTGCAGCCCTTTCGCAGAGGTCTCGCAGGCGGGAGAAGGATTCCGTGTCGGGGGGCGTGCCAAGAAAGAGGGCGGTGGTCGGGTTCACGAACCGCCGGGTGGCCCATTGAGAGGCGTCATCCCCAGTTGAGGGGAATGACCTCGACGATTTCGCCGGGCGGGGCGCCGGGGTGGTCTTCGGGCTGGACGATCAGCGCATCCGCCATAGCGAGCGAACTCGAGTGGCCGCTGTCGGTCTCGAAGATCGGCATGACCTGCAGGAAACCGATATCGTTGCGACTCAGGTTGCCGCGCATGTAGTGGCGGCGCGGGCCGTTCGGCGGCAGGGCCGCGAGGGTGGGGACGCCGATGCGCGGCCACAGCGGGTCGGGATGGCCGAGCAGGGCGCGGAGCACCGGCTTCAGGATCACCGTGGCGGTGACGTGGGCCGAGACCGGATTGCCGGGCAGGCCGAAGACCAGCGTCTTGCCGCGCGTGCCGAACATCAGTGGCTTGCCGGGTCGCATCCGCAGCTTCCAGAAATCGACATCAACGCCGAGGTCCTTCAGCACCTCCTGCACGTAGTCGCGGTCGCCGACGCTGGCGCCGCCGGTGGTGATCAGGATGTCGATGCCGGCATCGAAGGCCTCGAGCAGCTTGGCATCGAGCTTCGGCTTGTCGTCAGGAACGATGCCGAGATCGATGATGCTCTCCGCATAGGGGGCGAGGAGCGCGCTGAGACCAAAGCTGTTCGAGGCGACGATCTGATCCGGCCCGAGCGGGGTGCCGGGTGGGACGAGCTCGTCACCAGTGGCGAGGATAGCGATGCGCGGGCGTTTCGTGACGGTCATCGTCGGCTGGTTGGCTCCCGCCGCGAGGCTCAGCATCTGCGGCGTGAGCGCCGTGCCGGGGGGCAGGAGTTCGGCGCCGCGGCGGAAGTCGAAACCCTGCTTGCGGAGGTTCTGGCCAGGTCGCACGGCCTTGGCGAAACCGATCTGGTTGCCGTTGGCCGTCGCCTCTTCCTGCATGATGACGGCATCGGCCCCGATAGGCATGGGAGCGCCGGTGAAAATGCGGACGCATTGGCCGGGTTGCATCATGCCGATGAAGCGCGCGCCGGCCTGCGCGGTGCCGGCGAGCTTCAGCGCCTTGCCGGGAGCGACTTCGGCGGCGCGGACGGCATAGCCATCCATGGCGCTCGAATCGAAGGGCGGCTGGTTGTGGCTGGAGGTGAGGGGTTTTGCCAGCACCCGGCCGTTCGCAGCACCGAGACCCACGATCTCGCTGCCAAGGCTCGGGAGCTTGCGGATGATACGGGCAATGGCCTCGTCGACGGGCATCATCGCGAAAAGTCCCCGGACTTGCCGCCAGATTTCTGCTCGAGCTGAATGGCGAGCACCCGCATGGCGCGGTCATGCGACTTGGCCATGTCGTAAAGGGTGAGTGCAGCGACGGAAGCCGCTGTCATTGCTTCCATTTCGACGCCCGTCTGGGCCGTGGTTTCGGCGGTCGCGGTGACCAGCAGGGTGTCGCTGTCGCGGGTGATCTCGACCTCCACCCTGGTCAGCGGAATGGGGTGGCAGAGCGGGATCAGTTCGGCGGTCTTCTTGGCCGCCATGATGCCGGCGATGCGGGCCACGGCGAGCGCGTCGCCCTTCTTGAGTTCGCCGCCCATGATGAGATCAAGCGTCTCCGGTAGGGCCTCCAACCGGGCGGTGGCGACGGCGCGGCGGCGGGTGATCGCCTTGTCGCCGATATCGACGATGTGCGCCTCGCCCGCCTGGTTGAGGTGGGTGAGGGCCATCAGCCGTTGAGCAGCTTGATGGTGGCGGCGGTGACGTCGTGCTGCCGCATCAGGCTTTCGCCGACGAGGAAGGTGCCGATATTGGCGTCGGAATCGAGCTTGCGGACATCGTCGTGGGTGGTGATGCCGCTCTCGGACACGAGATGCACGCCGGAAGGGACGCCGCCGGCGAGGTTGACGGAGGTCGAGAGCGTCGTCTCGAAGGTGCGCAGGTTGCGGTTGTTGATGCCGATGAACTCGGCGTTGAGGCCAAGGGCGCGGTCGAGCTCGATCTGGTCGTGCACTTCCACCAGCGCATCCATCCGCCACTCCTCGGCGGCGTCGAGCAGGTAGCGGGCCACGTCGTCGCCCACGGCGGCGAGGATGATCAGGATGCAGTCGGCGCCCCAGGAGCGGGCCTCGGCGACCTGGTAGGTTTCGAACAGGAAATCCTTGCGGAGGACCGGCAGGCTGGTGGCGGCGCGGGCCTCGATCAGGTAGCCCGGCGCGCCCTGGAAGCTCGGACGATCGGTGAGGACCGAGAGGCAGCTGGCGCCGCCCAGCTCGTAGGCGCGGGCGAGTTCAGCGGGGTTGAAGTCGGGGCGGATGAGGCCCTTCGACGGGCTTGCCTTCTTCACCTCGGCGATGAGGGCGTACTTGTTCTCGGCGCGCTTCTTCTTCAGCGCCGAGAGGAAGCGGCGAACCGGCGGCGCGTCGTGCGCGGCGGCGACCACCTCGTTCCACGGGCGCAGGGTTTTTGCGGCCGCGATCTCTTCGCGCTTGTAGGTTTCGATCTGGGAGAGGATGTCGGACATGGTCAGCTGTTCGATACGGCGATGAGGGCGTCGAGCTTGGCTCTGGCGCGGCCAGAGTCGATGCTGTCGGCGGCGAGTGCCACGCCCGACTTCAGGTCGGGTGCCTTGTCGGCGACGACGAGGGCGGCGGCGGTGTTGTAGAGGACGATGTCGCGATAGGCGTCGCGCTGGCCGTCGAACAGGGCGCGCATGCGGCCGGCATTGTAGGCCGGGTCAGCGCCCTTGAGGTCGGCGAGGCTGGCCCGTGGCAGGCCGGCATCCTCTGGATCGAGGCTGAAGCTGCGCAGGTCGCCGTTCTTGATCTGGGCCACGAAGCTGGTGCCGGTGGTCGAGAGCTCGTCGAGATTGTCGGCGCCATGCACGACCCAGGCGGAGACGGCGCGGTTGGCGAGAAGCGCCGCGGCGACCGGCTCGACCCAGCGCTGGTCGTAGACGCCGAGCATGTAGCGGCGGGCGCCGGCCGGGTTGGACTGTGGACCGAGCAAATTGAAGAGCGTGCGGGTGCCCATCTCAACGCGCGACGGGCCGACATGCTTCATCGCCGGGTGGTGGGCCGGGGCGAACATGAAGCCGATGCCGGCTTCAGCGACGCATTGGGAAATCTTCTCGGGAGTCAGGTCGAGCTTGACGCCGAGGGCCGTGAGCACGTCGGAGGCGCCCGACTTGCTGCTCAGCGCCCGGTTGCCGTGCTTGGCGACCGGCACGCCCGCGGCAGCGGTGACGAAGGCGGAGGCCGTGGAGATGTTGAGCGTTTCGGCCCCATCGCCTCCGGTGCCGACGATGTCGATGGTGTTCTCGGGCTCGGCGACCTGCACCGGCACCATCTTTTCGCGCAGGATCGAGACGGCGGCAGCGATTTCGCCGACGGTCTCGCCCTTGACGCGCATGCCCATCAGGAAGGCGCCGATCTGGCTGGGCGTGGCGTTGCCCTCCATGATCGTGGTCATCACGGCGCGCATCTCCTCGCCGGTGAGGTCCTGGCGCGAGGCGATCTTGTTGAGCGCGGCCTTGATGTCCATCACGCGGCCTGCTTCAGGTTGAAGTCGCGGGCAAGGTTGAGGAAGTTCTGGAGGATCGCGTGGCCGTTCTCGGACGCGATGCTTTCGGGATGGAACTGCACGCCGTGGCTCGGATACTGCCGGTGCTGCATCCCCATGATCAGGCCGTCATCGGTGGAAGCCGTGACTTCGAGGCTCGACGGCAGCGTCTCGGGCTTGACGATCAGCGAGTGGTAGCGCGTCGCGAGGAAGCCAGAGTTGAGGCCGCGGAACAGGCCCTTGCCGGTGTGGTTGATGGCGCTGGTCTTGCCGTGCATCAGGTGCGGCGCGCGGACGACGTCGCCGCCGAACGCCTGGCCCAGGGCCTGGTGGCCGAGGCAGACACCGAGGATCGGGATGGTCGCAGCGAAGCGGGTGATCAGCGGCAGGCAGATGCCGGCGGTGTCGGGCGTCGCGGGGCCGGGCGAAAGGACGATGGCTTCGGGCGCGAGGGCCGCGATCTCGTCGAGACTGATCTTGTCGTTGCGCCAGACCTCGGAATGCGCCCCCAGCTCGCCCAGAAAATGGACGAGGTTGTAGGTGAAGCTGTCATAGTTATCGATGACGAGGATTTCCATGGCGGCGCCCTCTATAGGTTTTTTCCGTACAGAACGGGATACGATACCACTCCATCACGTCCCAAGCTGAACTGGATAGTCAGCACGCTTAGCGGATCATCAGGAAATGCATCTCTGAAGGCCGGGGTGTAGAATACCGTCCGCGTCGATCCGTCGGATCGGCTGGCTTCTAGATTAACCCCCGGCTGGCAAGTGTTCTCGTCGAATCCGACAAGCGCTAGGCCGTCTAGCTTGGCAAGTTGCTCGGTGTACGGCAACATGTTCACACTTCCCCTGCGCGAAACTTCAGCGGCAATGTCGGCCTTGATGGAACGGATCGTCTCGCAAAGCAGTGCCGCGTTTCCGCTAGGCATTTCACCTGCCAATGCGCCCATGGCGCCGAATGCCGCAGCTAGAGCAATGCTCAGCGTTGTAATTCGGCCATCCATCATTGTCCCACCCGCGCCTCGCCGGCGTAGCGTAGAGCTTCTTCGGCTGCGCTGAAAAGGGCGCGGGCCTTGTTTTCGCATTCGAGCTGTTCGAGCTCGGGCTTTGAGTCAGCGACGATCCCGGCGCCCGACTGTACGTAGATCCTGCCGTCGGAGACGATGGCGGTGCGCAGGATGATGCAGGTGTCCATGGTGCCATCGGCGCCAAAGTAGCCGACGCAGCCGCCATAGATGCCGCGGCGGGTCTTTTCGAGCTCATCGATGATCTCCATGGCGCGCACCTTGGGAGCGCCGGAGACGGTGCCGGCCGGAAAGCCGGCGGAGAGCGCGTCGACGAAGTCGTGCTTGGGGTCGAGCACGCCGACGACGTTCGAGACGATGTGCATGACGTGGGAATAGTATTCGAGGAAGAACTTGTCGGTGACCTTCACCGAGCCGATTTCGGCGACGCGGCCGACATCGTTGCGGCCGAGGTCGAGCAGCATCAGGTGTTCGGCGAGTTCCTTGGGGTCACTCAGCAGTTCGTCGGCCAGTTCCTTGTCGCGGGTCGGGGTCGAGCCGCGCTTGCGGGTGCCGGCGATGGGGCGGATGGTGACCTTGCCGTCCTGCACCTTGACCAGGATTTCCGGGCTCGAGCCGGCGATCTGGAACTTCCCGAAATCGAGGAAGTACATGTAGGGCGAGGGGTTGGTGCGGCGGAGCGCGCGGTAGAGCGCCGTCGGCGGCAGGTCGAAATCGGCGGAGAAGCGCTGCGACAGAACCACCTGGAAGATGTCGCCGGCGCGGATGTATTCCTTCGCGTCCTCGACCATGCGCGCGTATTCGGTGGGCGTGGTGTTGGACTTGACCGCGATGCTGTCGAGCTTTGGCGCGGTGGCGGTGTAGGGCAGGGTGCGGCCGAGGCGGGCGACGGCGTCGTCGATGCGGCCCTGCGCGGTCTCCCAGGCCTGGCGGGCGTTGACGCCCTCGCGCACGTAGATCGGCGCGGTGAGGTAGAGCTCGTCCTTCACGGTGTCGAACACGGCGAGCACGGTGGGGCGCATCAGCACGGATTCGGGAAAGCCGAGCAGGTCGTCGTGGCGGTCGGGCAGCACTTCCATCTGCCGGACCATGTCGTAGCCGAGATAGCCGTAGATGCCGGCGGCGGTGGACGGCAGGCCCGGCGGGACCTCGGCCTGGCTCTCGGCGACGAGGGCGCGGAGAGCGTCGAGCGGGTGGCCTTCCAGGGGGGTGAAGGCGTCGGGGGTAAGGCCGGCGTTGCGGTTGATGCTGGCCTTGCCACCCTCGACCTTGAGGATGACGTCGGGATCGAAGCCGATCATCGAGTAGCGGCCGCGGATGGCACCGTCCTGCACGCTCTCGAGCAGGAAGGTGTTCTGCCGCCCGTCGGCCAGCTTCAGGTAAGCGCCGATCGGCGTCTCAAGGTCGGCGACGACACGGCGGAAGACGATCTGCGCGCGGCCTGCGTCGTAGGCGGCGGCAAAGCGGCTGAACTGGTCATCCGCCATCACTGCGCCGCGGAGTTGAGCGTGAGCAGGTTGTCGAGGGCCTGCCGGTTGATCCTCAGGGCGCTGAGGTCGAGCAGGCCGCGCTGGAAGTCGGCGTCGAGCCCGTCGGTGATCGAGTTGGCGACGAACTGCTCGATCGCCGGGGTCGCGGCGTTGGCTTCGGCCGGGGTGACCTCGATGACCTGGAACACCACCTGGTCGCCGTCGCCGTTGATCGCTGCGCCGAAATGGCCCGGACCACCATCGAAGATGGCTTCGGCGACAGTGGCGTTGAGCACCGGGGTGCCGTCGCCGTCGCGGCCCATCGGCAGGCTCGGGACGGGGAACTGGTTCAGGTCCGCGGCGGCGTCGATCAGCGACATGCCGGCGCGCATCTTGTCGAGCGTGATGGCGACTTCGGTGGTCAGGGCTTCGGAGGTCTTCTGCGCCGTCCACTCGGCGACCAGCTCGTCGCGGACTTCATCGAGCGTCTCGTCACGAGCCGGCTCGACCGACTTGAGGTCGAACCAGACATTACGGTTGGAGCCGAGCGACACCGAAGGGGTCAGGGCGCCGGCTTCGGCGCGAAAAGCTGCTGCTGCGACAGTGGCGCGGGCATCGGCCGGCACATCGGTGGTGTCAGCGAGCTCGGCGCCGTTCTGCGTGATCGCGACCGTTGCGACTTCGAGGTTGAAGCGCTCGGCGATCTCCGGCAGCTGCTTGAACGCGGCCCGCAGTTCCTCGATCTGGTCGAGCAGGTCGGCGACCTCGCCACGGGCGGCATCGGTCGAAAGCTTACGGACGATTTCGGCGCGGGCGTCTTCCAGCGTCGCCTGAAAGGTGGGCTGGATCTCGGCCACGAACACGGCGCGCTTGGCGCCGCCGATGCCGGAGATGATGGCCACGGCGTCGGTGCTGGCAAGGCCGAAAGCCGCCTCGGCCAGCGAGGTGTCGGTGACCTCGGTCCGGGCGCGGGTGCCAAGGTCGGAGGGCGTCACGCCCGCTGCCGCAACGATCTGGCTGACCGGGGTACCGGCGGCCTGACCGTCGGTGAAGGCCTTCTCGAGCTCGGGCGTCGAGAGGGCAACCTGGCGGATGGCGCGGCGTTCGGGCGTCACAAGGCTATCCCTGGTGCGCTCGTACTCGGCAACGATCTCGTCCTCGGGGATGGTCTTGGTGGCCGCCAGGGTCTCCGGGGTCAGCACCAGCACATCGATGGTGCGGGTCTCGCGGGTCCGGAAGTCGGTCTGCCGGGTCTGGAGGTACGCCGCGAGTTCCTCTTCGGTCGGATCGGCAACCGCAGGGATGGATGTTGCGTTAAGGACGAAATAGTCGACGGTGCGCTTGTCGCCGATATAGCGCGAAACCAGCTCCATGGCGGCTTCGGGCGTCGGAGTGGTGCCCGTCAGGCCTGCCAGCAGCTGCTGGCGCCGCGCCGCGTCACGCTGGAGGTCGAAATACTCTTTCTCGGTGAATCCACTGTTCTGCAGCACGGCCTTGAAGTTGTCGGTGCTGAAACCGCCCAGCGTGCCGGCAAAGTTCGGATCAGAGCGCACCATGTCGCCGAGCTTGGTCTCGGACACGCCAAGGCCGAGATCGCGGGCGAACTTGTTGACCGACGCCTGCGCCGCAAGCTGCTGCAGGGTGAAATCGGGAATACCGGCCGCCATGGCTTCCTCATCGGTGGGAAAGCGGCCATTCTGCTGCAGGAACGCGTTGAGCTGGTTCTGGTAAGCGCGCTGGAAATCGCGGCTCGAGATGTCGGTTCCGGCCGCCGACGCTACGGTATTGCTGCCCAGCGTACCGATCACCTCGGAAATGCCGAACCCGGCCAGGCCGATGATCAGAAAAACGCCGATGATTTTGCCGACCCAGGTTTTGGTGATCGAACGAAGAGAATTGAGCATCAAGCGGTTCCAATGAGGTCCAGGCGCTTTACGGGCGGCGGATACTAGACAGGGTCGAGTTTGTGCCGCAAGGCACGTTTGCCGAGATAGTGAGCATGGGGGGTTATGGCAAACGCCCCCGATAGGCAAGTAGCGGGAGCATCAAGTGACGACACCGATCACCCCCCTGATCGCAGGCAACTGGAAGATGAACGGCACCAACGCCTCGTTGGCAGAGGTGCGGCGGCTGTCGGAGCTGCTGACGGCAACGCCACCGCGCTGCACGGTGGTCATCTGTCCGCCTGCCACGCTGCTGGCGCCGCTCAATGCGATTGCCGCGCCGAGCGGCATTGTCATCGGCGGACAGGATTGCCACCCGATGCCGAGCGGCGCGTATACCGGTGACGTCAGCGCCCAGATGCTGGCAGATGCCGGCGCGCAGTATGTGATCGTCGGGCACTCCGAGCGTCGGGCCAGATACGGCGAGACCGACGATCTGGTGCGCGGCAAGGCCGTGGCGGCGATGACCGCCGGGCTGACCCCGATCATCTGCGTCGGTGAGACGGACGCCGAGCGTCGTGACGGCAAGGCCGAAGAGGTCGTGACGAGGCAGTTGGCAAACTCGGTGCCCGAGCAGATCGGGCAACTCGGCATCGTGATTGCCTACGAGCCGGTCTGGGCCATCGGCACCGGGCTGACACCCACCTCCGATGACATCGGCCAGATGCACGGCACCATCCGTCAACTGCTGACCGAGCGCTATGGCGAGGCCGGTGCCCGCAGCCGGATTCTCTACGGTGGTTCGATGAAACCCGCCAATGCGCGCGAGATTCTGGACATCGAAAATGTGAATGGCGGGCTGGTTGGTGGCGCCAGCCTCTTGGCAAACGACTTCCACGCCATTATCTCGGCGGTCTGAGAGGGCGGAGCCGCGCTTGTCACAAAGCGACGGTTGACGCTGGCATTTGCATTGGCGCGCGTGTATGAGGCGCGCCAATCGACATTGAAACGTTAGGTCCCGATGGGCGCGCTTTCCAACATCCTGATCGTCGCTTACCTGCTGATCGTGCTCGCACTGATCGCGGTAATCCTGCTGCAGCGCTCCGAGGGCGGTGGCCTGGGCATGGGGTCGAGCAATTCCAACGGCCTCGTCAGTGTGCGTGGCACCGCCAACCTGCTGACCCGAACGACCGGCATCCTCGCGGCGCTGTTCTTTGCAACGGCGATCGGCCTCACCATTCTGTCCGAGCTCGACCGCGGCACGGACTCGATCCTGAACAATGCAGCCGAGGGCGGCACTGCGCCGACCACCGTGCTTGATGCCCTGCAGCAGATGCAGCAGGGTTCGTCCAGCGACCTGCCGGTACCCGCGAGCAGCGACCTGCCGACGCCTGCTGCCCCGACCGACTCGACCCTGCCGGTTCCGGCCGCCACTGACGCGCCGACCGATTCGGCGCCTGCGGCCACCGATGCGGCGCCCGCCGCGACCGACGCCGCCCCGGCTGCCGATGCTGCCCCGGCGGTAGAGGCTCCGGCCGAGAGTGCCCCCGCCGCGGAGACGCCTGCGGCTCCGGCCGAGGCTCCGGCCGTGACTGAACAACCTGCAGCGCCGGCCAACTAGGCGGCGGCGACAACGAACCAGGGAAGGGGATGGCAACATCCCCTTCTTCTTTTTGTGTAGGGTGGCGCGACGCGATCGGCGCTGCCCTTGAGAATCACGGTTTCGACCAGATAGGTGAAGGCCCATGGCTCGGTACGTTTTTATCACCGGTGGCGTGGTTTCCTCCTTGGGCAAGGGCCTTGCTTCCGCAGCGCTCGGTGCGGTGCTGCAGGCCCGTGGCTACAAGGTGCGCCTCCGCAAGCTCGACCCCTATCTGAACGTCGACCCCGGCACGATGTCGCCGACGCAGCATGGCGAGGTGTTCGTCACTGATGACGGGGCCGAGACCGACCTCGACCTTGGCCACTACGAGCGCTTCACCGGCCGGCACGCCAACAAGCGCGACAACATCACCACCGGCCGCATCTATTCCGACATCATCGCCAAGGAACGCCGCGGCGACTATCTCGGCGCCACCGTGCAGGTGATCCCGCACGTCACCGACGCCATCAAGGACTTCATCCGCGAGGGGAACGAGGACTTCGACTTCGTGCTCGTGGAAGTTGGTGGCACGGTCGGCGATATCGAGGGCCTGCCGTTCTTCGAGGCGATCCGGCAGTTCGGTAACGATATCCCGCGCGGCCACGCCGTCTACATGCACCTGACGCTGATGCCCTACATCCCGTCGGCGGGGGAGCTGAAGACCAAGCCGACGCAGCACTCGGTGGCGACCCTGCGCTCGATCGGTATCACGCCAGATATCCTGCTGATCCGCTGCGACCGCCCGATTCCGCAGTCCGAGCGCAAGAAGCTGGCGCTGTTCTGCAACGTGCGCGAAAGCGCGGTGATCCAGGGACTGGACGTGGCGTCGATCTACGACGTGCCGCTCGCCTACCATCACGAGGGCCTCGACCGTGAGGTGCTCGCCGCGTTCGGCATCAACGATGCGCCCGAGCCCGACCTGACCGCGTGGCAGGAGGTCTCGACCCGCCTGCACAGCCCCGAGGGCGAGGTCAATATCGCCATCGTCGGCAAGTACACGGGGCTGAAGGACGCCTACAAGTCGCTCAGCGAGGCGCTGCAGCATGGCGGCATCGCCAACCGGGTGAAGGTCAACCTCAACTGGATCGATTCCGAAATCTTCGAGCATGAGGATCCGGCGCCGTATCTCGAGCATATCCACGGCATCCTGGTGCCGGGCGGCTTCGGTGAACGCGGCTCGGGCGGCAAGATCCAGGCGGCGCGGTTCGCTCGGCTGAAGGACGTGCCGTATTTTGGCATCTGCTTCGGCATGCAGATGGCCTGTATCGAGGCGGCGCGGAACACCGCCGGCATCAAGAATGCCTCCTCCACCGAGTTCGGCCCGACCAAGGAACCGATCGTCGGCATGATGACCGAGTGGACCAAGGGCAACGAGAAGGAAAGCCGCTCGGCCGAGGGTGATCTCGGTGGCACGATGCGGCTGGGCTCCTACCCGGCGCAACTCGCCAAGGGGTCGCGCGTCGCCGACATCTACGGAACGACCCGCATCGCCGAGCGGCACCGCCACCGCTACGAAGTGAACATGAACTACCGCAAGGTGCTCGAGGCCAACGGCCTGTTGTTCTCCGGCGTCTCGCCCGACGGCAAGCTGCCCGAGATCGTCGAGCGGACCGACCATCCATGGTTCATCGGCGTGCAGTTCCACCCGGAGCTGAAGAGCAAGCCGTTCGAGCCCCATCCGCTGTTCGCCAGCTTCATCGAAGCCGCGAAGGCGCAAAGCCGGCTGGTGTGATCGAAGCGTTAGCGTTGCGGGGGTTATTTCAGTGTGATAACTAGCCCCCGTGATCCGACGCTCGATACGCTGCTCGATCTCGATGGCCAGGTGCTCGTCGTGGACCCGGATGGCGGGCATTGGGTGCGGTTCGTGGTGACGAGGGTCCCAGTCTCGGCTGAGAAGCCGCACGGCCTGGATTACTCGTTGACGCTTCACGGTCCTCAGGGGGAGCGATTGGCCGGGTTCGACAATGCACATCCCGTGCCTCCGCAGAGGCGTGGCGAGCCGCAGGATCATCGTCACCGGCTACGAAAGGTGGGGCCGTACGACTATCAGGATGCTGCAACGCTCCTGGCAGACTTCTGGGTAACGGTGGATGGGATCCTGCGCGAACGAGGAGTTCTTCGGTGACCACTCTTAAGGTCGGCATTGCCAGCTACGACGAAATGAAGGCTCGGTCGATGGCGATAGCTCGCGGCGAGCGAAGCGTTTCGCCATCCGAGCCGAAGGTCTGGTTCACGTCGACCGAGTCGTTTGCCAAGGTGCTTTCGGCCGGCAATCGCGAGCTCCTGCGGCTGATTGCGACCCGGTCACCCAACTCCCTGGATGAGCTGGCAGAGATGACCGGCAGGGCCAAGTCCAATCTGTCTCGGACGCTCCGGACAATGGAGGGCTATGGGCTGGTGCGGCTGGAGCGCGGCGAACGCGGTCGGATCGTGCCCAAGGTTGTGCATGATCGGGTGGAACTGGAGCTACCCCTCACGCTCGCCAAGGCAAGCTGATGGCAGACATCCTCTCCCTTTCAAAAGCCCGCAAGGCCAAGGCTCGCGTGGCCAAAGAGCAGACCGCATCGGAGAACCGCGTGAAGTTCGGGCGGACGAAGGCGGAGAAGGAGCGCGAGGCGGCGCTTGCGAAAATTGCCCAGAAGCGACTGGACGAAGTCAAGCGCGAGGACTAGGGCAGGGCATTGCCTCAGGCGCATCCGGAGTTGCCGACATGACGACGCTATACGACTTTTCCGCTCGTCTTATCGATGGCACCGAGCAGCCGCTTTCCGCCTACCGCGACAAGGTTGTGCTGGTGGTGAACGTGGCCAGCAAGTGCGGTTTCACTCCGCAATATGCGGGCCTCGAAAAGCTCTGGATCGACTACCGGGACCAGGGGCTGGTGGTGCTGGGCTTCCCCTGCAACCAGTTCGGCGACCAGGAGCCGGGCACCGAGACCGAGATCGCGGCGTTCTGCGACCTCAATTACAATGTCAGCTTCCCGATGTTCGCCAAGATCGAGGTCAACGGCGACAGCGCGCACCCGCTCTATCAGTGGTTGAAGCGCGAGGCGCCGGGCGTGCTGGGACTGCAGGCGGTGAAGTGGAACTTCACCAAGTTCCTCGTCGACCCGAGCGGCGAGGGCGTGACGCGGTTCGGCAGCGACGTCGAACCGGCGAGCCTCGCGGGGGAGATCGAGGCGCTGCTGGCCAAGGCCAGTGCATCGAACCTGGGGTAGTTCGCATGGCGGACGTACTGGTGCTGGGCGCAGGCATCGTGGGGGTAAGCGTCGCCATTCACCTGGCGAAGCGCGGCCGGACCGTGGTGCTGGTTGACCGCCGCGAGGCGGGCGAGGAGACGAGCTACGGCAATGCCGGGCTGATCCAGCGCGAAGGCGTGGCCCCCTACACGTTCCCGCAGGATATCGGCGAGATCCTGCGCTACGGGCTCAACGACCGCATCGACATGCATTACCACGCCACGGCGCTGCCGGCCGTGGCGCCGTTCCTGTTCCGCTACTGGCGGGCATCACGGCCCGAGACCTACGCGCAGATCAAGCAATCCTACGAGCCGCTGATCCGGCATTGCCTCACCGAGCATGGGGTGCTGGTGGATGAGGCGGGCGCAGGGTCGCTGATCGAGAAGAAGGGCTGGTATCGCATCTTCCGCACCGCGGAAAAGCGCGACGCACAATTCGCCGAGGCGCGGAAGCTGGCGCAGGAGTTCGGCGTCGGCCACGCCGAACTGGACGGCACCGCGATGGCCGAACGGGAGCCGGGGCTTGGCGACCGCATAATCGGGGCGCTGCACTGGACCGATCCGTGGAACATCCGCGACCCCGGAGCGCTGGTGCAGGCCTATCGGGGGCTGTTCGAGCGGCTCGGCGGCACGGTGGTGCGGGCCGATGCGATGGGCCTGGCGCGCAAGGGCGCGGGCTGGGGGTTGCCGGGCGGCGTCGAGGCGGCCGAGGCGGTGGTGGCACTCGGGCCCTGGGCCGGCGACCTGACGGCCCGGCTGGGCTACGACCTGCCGCTGGGGGTGAAGCGCGGTTACCACATGCACTACGGTCAATCCGGCAACCAGCCGCTGACCAACTGGGTGCAGGATGCGGAGCGCGGCTACATGCTGGCGCCGATGGCGATGGGCGTTCGGCTGACCACCGGTGCCGAGTTTGCCCACCGTGATGCCCCCTCGACCCCGGTGCAACTCGACAAGGCCGAGGTGGCGGCCCGTGAGGTGTTGCCACAACTCGGGCAGCGGCTGGAGAGCACGCCCTGGCGCGGGGCGCGGCCCTGTACGCCGGACATGATGCCGGTGATCGGCCGGGCGCCGCGGCACGACGGCCTCTGGTTTGCCTTCGGCCACGCGCATCACGGCATGACGCTGGGTCCGGTCACCGGCCGGCTCGTGGCCGAGATGATGACCGGCGAAACGCCGTTCATCGATCCGACGCCGTACCAGGCGGGGCGGCTGCTGCGCTGAGGCGGGAGGGCACGGTGGAACTCGCGTTTCAAGCAGTGGTGATCGAGTGGCGCGGGCCAGCGCCGTTCTACTACGCGAAGCTGCCGCCGCATATCGCCGCCGAGATCACGCGCATCAAGAAGCTGGTGACCTATGGCTGGGGCGCGATCCCGGTCGAGGCCGAAATCGGTGGGGTCCGTTTCACGACGTCGCTGTTCCCGCGTGACGAAACCTACCTGCTGCCGCTCAAGGACACGGTGCGCCGCCAGATCGGCGTGACGGTCGGGGACGTGGTTGCGGTGGAGATGCAGGTCGGCCGGGCACCGAAGGAACCCGACCTGTGAGCCTACTCTGGTGTACCCCAGCCGGCTACGGAACTGTACTCGCCCCGCTCGTGGATCACGTTCGCCCGGCCGACCAGCAGGTCGTCGATCCGCTGGATCGTAGCGGTATCCTTGCCCGTGTAGGGCATGGTGTGAAGAATGTACCGCATGGCGTTCAGTCGGGCGCGTTTCTTGTCGTCGGACTTGATGACGGTCCAGGGTGAATCCGCCGTATCGGTATGGAAGAACATCGCCTCTTTGGCAGCGGTGTAGTCGTCCCACTTGTCGAGTGAAGCAAGATCGATCGGCGACAGCTTCCACTGCTTGAGCGGGTGCACACGGCGCTCCTTGAAGCGGCGGCTCTGCTCATCGCGACTGACCGAGAACCAGAACTTCACCAGGTGGATGCCGCTGCGGACGAGATGCCGCTCGAACTCCGGTACCTGGCGCAGGAACTCGCGATACTCCTCTTCCGAGCAGAAGCCCATGACGCGCTCGACGCCTGCTCGGTTGTACCAACTGCGGTCGAACAACACGATCTCGCCCATGGTGGGCAGGTGCTGGACATAGCGCTGAAAGTACCACTGGCCGCGCTCGACCTCGCTGGGTTTTTCGAGCGCGACGACGCGCGCCCCACGCGGGTTCAGGTGCTCGGTGAAGCGCTTGATGGCGCCGCCCTTGCCAGCCGCGTCGCGCCCCTCAAACAGGATGATGACGCGCTGGTGCGCCTCTTTCACCCACGACTGCAGCTTGAGCATCTCGCTCTGCAACGCGAACTTCTCACGTTCGTAGTCGCGGCGCAGCATCTTGTAGCGGTAAGGGTAGCCGGCGGCCCGCCAGTTCTCGGCGAGTTCGTCCGAACTGCGCCGGGGCTTGCCCGCCGGCTTGGGCATGCCGAGCGCCGCGCGCATCCGCGTGGCGTCATCGGGTGAAGCGCCCGCAATGATCGCCTCGACACCTTCGGCAACCGTGGGGCCGTCCCCCTCGGAAATCTGCTTCAGCGCCGCGAGTTCGGCCTCCTGCGCGGCGGACGACCGCTCGTCGGCGAGACTCGTCCGGGCCGCCTGGGGCAAGGACTGATCTTCATCTGGGGATGTCGTCATCTCGGCTCCTGGGCTTTGATCGAGTTGAGCAGGCACGGTGCCGCGCCGGTTGCGCCTAGGCCTCAACCGGCGGAGGCAATGGCAGCGGCAATGGCGTCCTTTATCATGACGCGCTGCCGGCGCAGGGACTGCTCCACATCGTCGCTGACAGAATCGAGACGGGTCTCGGCGCGGTGGACCTTGTCATTGATCTCGTCGTAGTCCCGCAGCAGCTTTGCGAAGCGCGGATCCGACGCCTTCAGGGCATGGATCGCGTCGAGGTTGCCTGGGAACTCTTCGCCGAGGGTGTGGGGCGTATTCGACATCGGGCTCTCCTGGTTGAGGTGGAGCACCATGGCCCCGGGCCGGAGGGGGATTCTTGACCTTGATCAAGTCTGGACAATCCGGACGGCAGCGTGTCCCTGAACATGGTGTTGCGGCGGTCTCGACAATGGATTTCGGTAGACGTTTGCACTCCGCTTCCACGGCCTCAAGCGCGCGTCCTCCATCAGCCTGATGGTGTTGGTCTGGCCAGCCGGCGATCGCAACAACCGCAGCGATGATGGCGCGGCGCAGATGCTGCAGGAACTGAAGCTGCCCTTCGACGTGATCGATCCGTCGGCCGTGTTCGATGCCTACAGCCGCGCTGTGGGCAGGGGCGACACTGAAGGGCAGCATTGGCTGCATCGCCTACCCGATCTTTTCGATGTATCACGCTATGGGCCAGCCGCTTTGCAAGTACGCCGTGCGCGGGCTGATCGACGGCTGCTATCGAGCCGCGCCATCGTAACCGACCTGCCATCATCGGCGCGGGCGACGCTGACCCGGCACGACGAGCAGAAGCGTCACGTGCTTCACCTGCTGTATGGGGCGCCGCAGATCCGTGGCAAGGCCGTGCCGGCAGGGGAGGGCACGCGGGTGATGGAAATGATCGAGGATATACCGACCCTTGGACCGGTAACCGCCTCGGTGCGCTTGCCGCGCTCGCCCAGCCGCGTCTATGACGCTCTGACCGGCGAAGACGCACAACCGGTCCAGAAGATCGCAGAGACCATCGCCAGTATCACCGCATCGCGGTTGTCCGAGCGCGGCATCAGCCATGAACCGCATACCATCACGCTGAACTGCGACATCATCCTGCGCGGCTCTACTCGTCGGCCGCCTGCCCCGAACAACTCCGGCTCTCGCTGAGCCGATCCAGACCGGACCGTCCCATGCCACGCTACTGCCTCGACCTTGATACTCCCGCCGAGGGTTTCATCGACAGCTTCCTCATCGGCAACGGCTGGCTGGGCGGCACGCTCAAGGGCCGAACCGGAACGGAGCGGATCGACCTCAACCTCGATACGGTCTGGTCAGGCGGACCGCTGGTGCCGGAGGAAGGCGAGGCGCCCGCTCGGCTGATCCCGGCGCTGCGCGACGCCATCAGGCGGCGGGACTACCGGCGCGCCGATGAACTTGGGCGGGAACTGCAGGGCGAGCGCTGGACCCAGTCCTATCAGCCGCTCGGCGGCATCGAGCTGACCTATGCGACCGGCGAGGCCATCGACTACAGCCGCCGCCTCGACCTCGCCGAGGCCGTTGCCAGCACGCGCTATGCCGGCGTGCGGCTCGACAGTTTCGTGTCGAACCCCGACGGTGTGCTCGTCGCAGTTGCGACGGGGCAGGGGGTGGTTACGCCGGCGAAGGCCAGCCTCGGGTTTGCCGCGGCGCACCCCGATACTGTGGTCACGGTGTCCGAGGAGCATGGAACGGTGTGGCTGGTCGCGACGGCCCGCGTGCCAGTCCATGTGCTGCCCGACTACCGCAAAGGCGACACCGACGTCGTGGTCTATGATGCCGAGCCGCCGGATGGCGATGGCACGGTCGCGGCCGGGATGGGCTACGCGGTGGTGGCGGCGCTGCAGCGCGACGATGGGGGCGACCTGCGGCTCGCCGCATCGGCCGCCTCGGGGTTCCGTGGCGCCACCGAACGGCCGAGCGCCGACTTCGTGGCGCTGGTGACCGAGGCACGGGGGCGGGTCGATGCGGCGCTCGCGCGGACGACAGCCGACCTGCGGCAGCGACACCGGGACGACTATCGAGGGTTCTTCGAGCGGGCCGACCTCGACCTCGGCGGTTCTGACGCGCAGGCGCAGCGGGCCGAACTGCTGTTCCACTTCGGCCGCTACCTGATGATTTCGGCGTCGCGCCCCGGCACCGAGGCGACCAACCTGCAGGGAATCTGGAACGTCGACGTGCGGCCGGCGTGGAGTTCCAACTACACCATCAACATCAACACCCAGATGAACTACTGGCCGGCCGAGGCCGTGGGGCTGGCCGATCTGCACCAGCCGATGTTCACGCTGATTGGCGACATCGCGCGGGCGGGCGCGGCGACGGCGGCGCGCTACTACGGCGCGGCGGGCGCGACGGCGCATCACAACACTGACTTGTGGCGCTTCACGGCCCCGGTGCCCGGCATACCGCAATGGTCGAACTGGCCGTCGGGGCTCTACTGGATGGCGGCGCATCTGCAGCACCACATCGACCATGGCAGTGCCGCGCCGGACTTTGCCGAGACGGTGGCGCTGCCGGTGTTCCGCGCGGCGGCGGCTTTCGGGCTCGATATGCTGGTCGAGGATGCAGGCGGGGCGCTGGTCGCCAGCCCCTCGACGTCACCCGAGCATAGTTTCGTCGTCGATGACAGCCACGTCGCGATCACCGCCGGAACGGCGATGGACCAGGAACTGCTGCGCGAAACGCTGCAGAACTTCGTCGCGCTCGCCGGTTCGGCCGATCCGCTTGCTGCCCGGGCCAGCGACGCGCTCACCCGGCTGCGGCTGCCGGTGATCGGGGAGGCTGGCAACCTGCTCGAGTGGGACGACGACAAGCAGCCGGCCGAACTCGGGCACCGCCACCTGTCGCACCTTTACGGGCTCTACCCGGGGGTGCGGATCACCGAGGCGGGGACGCCCGCGGCGTTCGAGGCGGTGCGGCGCGCCCTGGCGCTCAGGCTCGACAACGGCACCGGCTATACCGGCTGGAGCCAGGCCTGGGTGCTGTGTCTTGCGGCGCGGCTGCGTGACAGCGCACTGGCTGGGCGATCGATCGATGGCATGCTCGACCAGCTGACCTCGCGGGCACTGCTAGTGCTGCATCCGCATACCGGCTGGAAGGAAGGCAATGTCTTCCAGATCGACGGGAATTTTGGCGTCGTCGCGGGGCTGGTGGAGCTGGTGGTGCAGGGGCACGAGGGTGCGGTGAGCCTCCTCAAGACGCTGCCGCTGGGCTGGTCCAGTGGCCGGATCGACGGCATCCGCTGCCGTGGCGGGCACGAGGTGAACGTGAGCTGGCGCGACGGGGCGCTGGAGGTGGCGACGCTGCGGGCCGGCCGCGATGGTGAGCTGGTAGTGGAGCTGCCCGATGGCGGCCCGCTTTCGGTGTCGGGGCCGGCGGGACCTGTGGCGGCGCGGCCGCTCGAGGCTGGGGTAGAGTGGCGGCGGCGCGTGGCCTGGGAGGCAAGCTCCGGAGCGCGCTACACAATCGCGCCGGCCTAGCTGGCCTCGCCGCTGGACAGGGGCGGGCGAAAGCGTCCAGGCTTGGGTTGATCATATCGAAAGGGGAGCCGCCGGATGCGCGGATTGATTCAGGTTCTGGCGGTGCTCGCGTTGTCCGTGCTGTCGTCGGCCGCCTTTGCGGCATCGACGGATGCGTCCTCGGCGCCGCCTGACCTGTCGGGTGAGTTGCGAACGGCGCTCGAGGTCTTTGCGTTCGGCGAGTTCGACGGTGCGACGGCCGAACAGCGGGACATGATGGTGGAGTGCATCCTGCCGGTGTTCGATGGCATAGACCACGAAATGCTGACGCTGGCGCTGGCCGAGGACGACTTCGAGCGCGGCCTCGGCGTCGTGCTCACGGCCTATCCGAAACGCGAAGAGATCATCGAGGCCTGCGAGGAACTGCTCTAGGGTCGCTGCCCGGCTGCAGCAGACGTGACAACGCCCCCGACGCCCTGCTCACCGCGCTACCCTCTGCCGCGACTGGCGACAGGCTGCCGTTTGATGCTGATCGGCCCTAGCTGGCGCTCACACCGTTCATCAACATGCTCACGGCGCGTTCCATCGAGCCGGCTGCAACAACGCTTCCGCCGTTGACGAAGAAAATCTCGTCGGCATTGTCGATGGTGTTCAGCCGATGGGCGATGACCACCTTGGTGGTGGTTGGCGGCAACTGGGCGAGGATGGTGCCCAGCAGCTGCTCAGTGACAGTGTCGATATTGGCGGTGGCTTCGTCGAGGATCAGCAGGTCGGGCCTGCGCATGGCCGCTCGAATAAACGCGATGAGCTGCTTTTGCCCCAGGCTCATGGCGTCGCCGGCCGACGCGACCGGCGTGTCGAGGCCCTGGTCGAAACGGCTGAGGAGGCCGGCAAGACCTGCGGTGTCCAGTTGAGCTTTCAGCTCGTCGTCGCTGAGGGCGGCGATGGCGCGGCTGCCATAGCGGATATTGTCGCGGACCGTGCCGGTAAACAGGAACGGTTCCTGCAGGATGAAGCCGATACGCTCGGCCCTCGCTTCGGAGGAAAGGCTTCGGATGTCGGCGCCACCCAAGGTGACGCGACCCTGGGTCGGGTCGTAAAGCCGGGCCATCAACGAGGCGGTGGTGGTCTTGCCGCCGCCGGTGGGGCCGATGAAGGCGTAGGTCTTGCCGCGCTCGAGGGCGAAACTGACCTGCTTGAGCACGTCCTTGCCATCCGGATAGCGGAAGGACACATCCTCGAAGGTAAGCAGGGGGCCGGGCCTGGCAGGCTCAGCGGGCAGAGCGACGAGGTCGGAGGAGAGCGCCAGCACCTCCGAGATGCGATCGAGCCCGGCCAGCGCCAGCTGCAGCGAGGACCAGATGGTCGCGAGCTGCCGGAGCGGGGTGTAGAAGCTCGTGACGTAGAGCAGGAAGCCGATCAGCAGGCCGACGGTGAGTTCGCCTGACCCTATGAGCACGATGCCGTAGGCAATAACTACCAGCTGCCCCAGGTTGGAGGCGAGCCCGTAGAGCGGGGTGAAGACGTTGCTGGCGACGCCCGCCTTGATCGAGGCTGAGTAATTGGCATCGTTGGCGGCGGCGAACTTGTCGCGGAAATAGTCGGCACGATTGAAGGCGAGGATGACCTTGAAGTTGGCCAGGCTTTCCTGGATCTCGCCGCTGAGGCTGCCCAGGGTCTGCAGGCTCTTGAAGCTGGCGCGCTTGACCCAGCCGGCGATCAACTGAGTAGCGATCAGCACCAGAACTGCCGGGACAAGGGCGACCGCGCCCAGGCGGATGTCGAGGACCAGAAGCAGGATGCCAGCGCCGACGATGAGGAAAGCATTGCCGAGGAACTGCATCAGCGCCTGGGCAAAGAACTGGTTGAGCTTGTCGGTGTCGTTGTTGATGCGCGAGATCAGGTCGCCGGAGCGGTTCTGGTTGAAGAAGGCAACCGGCAGCTCCTGCAGCTTGGTGAAGATGGCATTTCGCAGGTTGAAGAGGATGCGCCGGCCGACCCCGCCCATGGTGCGGGTCTGCACATAGCTGGTGACAAGGCCGACGAGGAAGACGCCGAGCAGCAGGCCGGACCAGGTGAACAGGCCCACATAGTCGCCGGTGGCGATGAAGCTGTCGACGATGTGGCCGATGATCAGCGGCGCAGTCAGCGTGGTGGCCGAAGTGATCAGGATGGCGGCGAGCGCGAGGGCGACGTTGCGCCCTTCGCCGGCCATCAGCGGCAGCAGGCGGCCAAGCGCGGTCCAGATCGGCTCGTTGGCCGCATTGTCGTCGCGCGTGTTAAGCCGATAGTTCATAGTCTTCGGTGCTCTGCTGGGAGGAGTAGATCTGGACGTATTCCGGCGAGCTGGCGAGCAGCTGCTGGTGCGTGCCGATGGCGAGGACCTTGCCTTCCATGAGCAGGATGATCTGGTCGTAGTCTTCGACCGGCGCGATCTTCTGGGTGACCGAGATCAGCGTGATGCCCGGGTAGTCGGCGCGGACATTGCCCAGGATCTGGCGTTCGGTGCGCACATCGACGCGGGCGGTGAAATCGTCCAGCAGCAGGATCTTTGGATCGAGGGCCAGGGCGCGGGCCAGCATCAGACGCTGCTTCTGGCCGCCTGAGAGGCTGGTACCGCGCTCGGAAACGACTGTGTCGAGGCCGGCGGGGAGGGTAGCGATGAAATCGTCCAACTCGGCGGCAGCGATGGCCTTTCGAAGACTCTGGTCATCGACGGCGTCGGAGAAGGCGATGTTTTCGCGCAGGCTGAGGTTGAAGGTGACACTGTCCTGAAACACCAGCCCCACCTGTCGATGCAGGGCCTGCTTGTCGAAGTCGGCCAGCGGCACGCCATCATAGCGGACCTCGCCGGCCGTGGGCGTGATCAGGCCGCTGAGCGCATAGAGCAGCTGGGTCTTGCCGGCAGCGGTAGGCCCGATGATGGCGGTGCGACTGCCGGGCCTCGCGGCAAAGCTCACATCATCGAGGATGAGGCGCTGGCCATAGCGAACACTGAGGTGGCTGACCGTGAGGGCGCCGGTAAGTTCGGCAACGCGGCTGCCGGAGGGTTCTGGCTCTGCCGCTTCGAGCACTCCGGCGATCCGGTCATACGATGCGGTCGCCTGAGCAACGACATTGCTCATGAAGCCGATGATCAGGATGGGGAAGATCAGGATCGAGAGGTAGGAGTTGAAGGCGGTGAAATCGCCGAGCGTCATCGCTCCGGAAATCACCAGGTGACCGCCGAAGGCAACGATGGCGAGGGTGGCAAGGTTGGTGCAGAAGGTGATCACTGGGATCAGCGCCGAGAACATCGCCAGGATCTGCATGCCGATGTCCTTGGCGCGCTGATTGGCGGCGATGAATTTCTCGTACTCAAGCGCCTGAGAGTTCAGCAGGCGGATGAGCGAGGAGCCAAGGATCGACTCGTTGATCACCCGGTTGAGCCAGTCGATCGCTTCCTGAGACTTCTGGAACAGCTTGCGCACGCGGCTGAGCACATAGGCGAAGGTGACGCCGATGATCGGCACAACGGCCAGCACCAGCAGTGCCAGCTGCCAGTTAAGGAGCAGCAGCAGGATGCTCGCCCCGATGATCAGGAACACCGACGAGACGATCGAGGCGATGGCCTGCGAGACGAAGGACTTGATGGCATCGACATCGGAGGTGAGGTTGGTCAGCAGTCTCGCCGGCGAAGCGTCCTGGACATAGGCGAAGTCCTGCTGCGCAATCTTGTTGACGAAACGGGTCCGCAGGTCTCGAGCCACCCGTTCGGACGTCACTGTCTGCAAGATCGATTGCAGGTAGGTGAGAACGAAGATGCCCGCGGCGACGGCGAGGAATTCGATCGCCAGCTGCGTCAGCGACAGGTCAGGCTTGCCGATGCCGTCGATAGCCGAGGCAACGATCTGGGGGATCACCAGATTGAAGCTGTTGGCGGCGATGGTCAGGGCGACCAGCAGGCCGATCCAGATCCAATAGGGGCGCAGCAACCCGACAATCCCCCCTCTGGGGACCGTGGGCGTTGGCCGCGTCTTGCCGCCGAGGCGGGAGTTGCGTGTACTCAATCGAGTTCTCCAGTCTCAACGGCCTTGGGGCGCTGAGATAACCGCGTCGCTGTCCGGCCAGAAGGAGCCAACAAGCGGCACCAGTCAACAAAGGTCACGCATCGAAAGCCCGTGTGCCTGGCTTCGCAGATGCGGCCGCGCGGCCGCTATTGCAAGCAGCCGGAATGAGCTTTTCGACAAGCGGCCGGGCAGGGCTGGTTTCAGCCGGTGCGGTCGTCCGGCTGGAGTTCGATCAGGATTTCGTTGCGCCGCATGAACCAGGGCTGCCAGGGCGGGTCATAGCGGGCGAGGGTGGGGGTGCCGGCGGGCTTGAGGCCGTGCTGGTTGAGGTAGGCTTCGAGGCGCTCGGTGCGCCTGATGATGTCGGGTTCGCGGGTCAGGCCGGAAAACCGCAGGGCGGCGGTGCGGGTTGGGGCGACGGGGCGCAGCTGCACCTGCGGGTCGTTGGGCCGGGGAAGGGTGTCGAGCGTCCAGCTCGAGGGCATGATGAACCCGACGGTCCAGCGCCCGCCGGCCTCGGTCTGCATGACGGGGGCCGTCATGGCGATTCGGGTGCCCGGCTGGGGCTGCTGCATCACCGGCGCGGTCATGGCGATGCGGCGGCCGCCATCGTTGCCGCCGAAGATGTAGCCGGCGAGGAGGCGAAACCCTTCGCGCACGGCGGTGTTGCGCTCGCCGCCGACGCTGACCTCGGCCGCAACGAGGGCGGGATACTCCCTGATCTCGATATCGCCGTCACGCTGGGCGACGCGGTAGGCGGGGATCTCGGTGCTCACTGGCGCGATCCCCTGAGGGGCGTGCCCGCGCGGGCGAGCACATTGCCCCGGTGGCTGTGGGGCGCGACGCGCGGGGTGCCGCCGGGCGCGAGGGGGACGGGCAGGTTCTGGACCATGGCGGACGCTTTCGGGTTCGTGTGGAGTGACACTAGAGCACGGAGGTGGCGGCGGTAGGGCCGGAAACTACTCAAGCGGTGGCGAGTGTCCCGAGTTCCCTGGGCACGGGCCAAGCCACGGCGTCTCCTCCCCCTTGGCGGGGGAGGGTAGTGGAGCTTGCGAGCGTCAGCGAGCTAGCGAAACTAGGAGAGGGGGTGAGCATGTGGTTGAGTCAGTGGCCAGCAACCGGCGCCGCCCCCTCTCCTCAGCTCCGCTCGTCGGCAAGCCGCCAAGCTTCGCTACCCTCTCCCACCAAGTGCGAGGGGGCGATACGGCTTGGCCGAAAACCGGCGTGAAGCTTTGGCGTGGCCCGGAGCGTCCCGGAACCACCCAACCATCCCCCACACCAACCATTCGTCATGATCTCGCTTCGAGACGGGAGACGAGGGGCGTGTCGCATGGGTAAAGGAGCGGGGGACAAGTCAGCGCTTTGGCACACGAAGCTTGATCACCTTAGCGTACCGCTCGTTGTGGCGTCGCCCCTTTGCCCATTGGTATTCAGGCGGCCGAGAAGCGGCAAAGTCACCTGCACGAAGCGCATCGAGTCGAGCTCGGCGAACAGCGTTTCCGTCAGCCAAGCCGCGCATCATCTGATTTGTGCCACCATCGCCGAGCTCGGGCAGAGACAAACTTCCATCGAAATGCCGCAGCATTATCCAACGTAGTACGTCATGGATGCCTATGAGCGCGTCTCGGACCTTATTGCGGGTCGCACGCGCAAGTCCGTTGGCGGGCCCGACGGCCTGATCAAAATCGTTGTGTGCAATTCGCTTGTTGCGCCAACTTCTGGCAAACTCCGCGCGGCGCTCCGCCCTGCGAACTAGCCGCAACAGTTCGGCTTTGTGGGGGCCGGGATCCATTTGATGGAGTTGCGACATCGTCAGGTTCTGCCGCTTTCCAGTTTGAGGTGGGTCCGTCAGACGGCAAATTCCGAGCAGCACGTGGTCGAAAAGCGACAGCTGAATTGCATGCCAGAATTCGCCGCTGTTGTCGTTCAGTACGGCCACACGCTCCGCCGTTCCAAATAGGGTCTCGTATCGGTCCCAGTAGGAAGAAACGGCCCAAAGTGCTTGGCGAGCATGATAAAATGCTGCCCCATACTGGGGGCCGAGAACCGCCTTGTCATCGCGCAACGACTCTTCAGATGATTTGTGGGCCAACTAGTGACGAGTCCGTGGCTGTCCGACCAAGGGGCCTCAAAAGCTACGCCTTTCGCGCGCTGCGTCGCAGCGTGGTGGGCAGAAGCTTGTCGAGTTCAGAATCCGAGAAAGTGAGGTCCTCGCGGTTCTTCAAGGAGTCTTGGGCTTTGCCATATGCCTTGCCATCTGTGTGCGGTGCGGCGTGATAAATCTTGCGGAGTGACGCTTGGAGTTCATCTCGTCGCTCACGCAGCGAACTCAAACCTATGCCGGTATCCAGTGTGTCTGCCAACAGACTCAGATAGGATTCGCGAATGTTCCACATGTCCGATGCAGCCTCGCGGTGGCGCTGGGCCAGCGCGCCGGGATCTAAATCCTTCAGATAGGCGTTGAAAACGAGGCTGAGGATAGATAGCCCGGCCGTAGCATAGCCTGCGTATTGCTCGTAGCCGGTGCCGGTAGCGAATATCACTCCTACTGCTCCGCCTGTGATTAGCGAAGACAGCACGATATTGGCCCACTTGCCGATCTTGTGGCGACCATGAAGCCGTTCCGCCATCTTCTCATGCGTCTTGTGGGTGTAGGCGCACCGTCCGTAGCTCTCACGCACTTGGCTCTCAAAAGCGTAGCGATCAGCTTCAAATTGGGAATGTTGGGCCAAAAAAGGTTCTCCATTTGGCGCGTCGTGCAGAGCCCTCTTCTTCTTTCTGAAGCAAGCAGGCCGCGGCGCTGATAGTGTGATCGATGCCAGCTTTGGATTGGAAGTTGCCCTTCGTCCAAACGTACGAGCCGCTACCTGGCATTCACCAGTATGTCTGATCCCGGTTTTGGTCCATCATGTACGCTAGGAAGTCTCTGGCCATGAAATCGTGGTACAGAAAGGACTTCTCACGATACTCCCAATTCTCCAAAAATTGGTAGGCAAGCGTGTCAATCAGAGCCCCTGAAATAGGGACGCTGTTGTAATCCTTCCAGACGCGCATCATGCGGCATAGATGCTTCAAGTTTCGGTTGGTAGCTTCACTTCGTCGAGCGATGGCCTCAATCTCAGCGCGAGGATTGCACTGACGCCAAGTGCCGCCATTGTTTGAGTCTGGGTATGTCCAACTGCCATCCGCGTTTATGAAGCAGGGCAATATCTCAAACGTTATGCCATCGGTGAAGCTTACGACGACAACCTGTCCGTCGCCGGACACCTCAGAGGTAGGGTATGTGTTTCGTACCGAGTTACGAACGACCTGCAGTAGGGCGGATTGTCCATTGTAGAGATGCAAATCATACTGGCCGAACAGAGCTGCAGGCAGAAAATACGCCACATCTAGATCGCTTATGCCACGCGCGGCGGTATCTCGGCCATAAGAGCCGACATACATAGTGTTGTATATATCGCTATCTAGATTACGGAAGTCTTTGTTAAGTTGTTTTGTTATGCGCTTGTATCGGTAGGAGATACTGCTGATTACGTCCGTTCCGATATTGTAGCAGTCCTTGAATTTGCTAAAATCATCCGCAACGCCCATTTTTACCTCTTTCAGCGTGACGCTTATTACCGAAAGAATGTAGGGCCCATTTGGGCCCTACATAAAGATACAAAAATCTCCGATGCGTGCTGCCGATCCAGCTGACGTGTTTGCTGTCGCGGCTGCTCAGCAGCAGTTGCTCAGCTACACCCCGTCGTCGTCCCGCAATCCTCGCACACCATGCAATGCCCGCTCACCTTCATCCGCATCGAATTACAGTTGCTGCACTGATCACCCGTATAACCCTGCATCTGGGCCTGTGACCTCAGCACGCCGAGGTCCTGGCTTGGGGGCGGGGTCGGGATGGGGTTGAGTTCGGCTGCGTGGAGGACGTGGGGGTTGAGGTCGGTCTTGAGCGCAGTCGCGGAGCGCAGGGCCGTGACGGTCGAGGTGCTGGTGGCCATCGCCGGGGCGTAGGTCTGGGCTGCCGAGAGGCCGCCCGAGACCAGCATCAGGTTCTGGTCCTTCACCTTGCCGCGGGTCATGCCGCGGGAGACGAGGTTCTGCGCCGGGATCGGGGCAGGGGCCTGGCGCTGGCCTTCGTTGGCAGGCGCGAGCGCGGTCGGCGTGTCGGTGTGGACATGCGCCAGATCCTCGCGGTCGAGATAGGACACGGCGAGCTCGCGGAAGATGTAGTCGAGGATCGAGGTGGCGTTCTTGATCCGGTCGTTGCCCATCACCATGCCGGCCGGCTCGAAGCGCGTGAAGGTGAAGGCCTCCACGTATTCGTCGAGCGGCACGCCATACTGCAGGCCCAGCGAGATCGAGATGGCGAAATTGTTCATCATGGCGCGGAAGGCGGCGCCTTCCTTGTGCATGTCGATGAAGATTTCGCCCAGGCGGCCGTCGTCGAACTCGCCGGTGCGCAGATACACCTTGTGGCCGCCGATATTGGCCTTCTGGGTGTAGCCCTTGCGGCGGTTCGGCAGCTTTTCCCGCTCGCGCGAGACGCGCTCGACGATGCGCTCGACGATCTTTTCGGCGATCTGCGGCACGCGCGCCATCTGGTTGGCGGCGTTGAGCAGCTCGACGGCATCCTCGTCCTCATCCTCGTCATCGGAAATGAGCGAGGAGTTGAGTGGCTGGCTGAGCTTGGAGCCATCGCGGTAGAGGGCGTTGGCCTTGAGCGCCAGCCGCCACGACTGCATGTAGGCTTCCTTGGCGTCCGAAACCGTCGCCTCGTTGGGCATGTTGATGGTCTTGGAGATGGCGCCCGAAATGAACGGCTGCGCCGCGGCCATCATCAGGATGTGGCTGTCGACCGAGAGGAAGCGCTTGCCGGTCTTGCCGCAGGGGTTGGCGCAATCGAACACCGGCAGGTGCTCCGCCTTGAGGAAGGGCGCGCCCTCGAGCGTCATCGAGCCGCAGACATGGGTGTTGGCGGCCTCGATGTCCTTCTTGGAGAACCCGAGGAAGCTCAGGAGGTCGAAGCTCATGTCGCTGAGCTGCGCGTCAGTGACGCCGAGACCTTTCAGGAAATCGGCACCCAGCGTCCACTGGTTGAAGATGAACTTGATGTCGAAGGCCGACTTGGTGGCGCCGTTGAGCGCGGCGATCTTCTCGTCGGTAAAGCCCTTGGTGCGCAGGGTGGACGGGTTGATGCCCGGCGCCTGGTTCAGGTTGCCGTGGCCGACGGCATAGGCCTCGATCTCGGCGATCTGCGATTCCGAGTAGCCGAGGGTGCGCAGCGCCGGGGGCACGGCGTTGTTGATGATCTTGAAGTAGCCGCCGCCGGCCAGCTTCTTGAACTTCACCAGCGCGAAATCGGGCTCGATGCCGGTGGTGTCGCAATCCATCACGAGGCCGATGGTGCCGGTCGGCGCGATCACCGAGACCTGGGCATTGCGGTAACCGTGCGCCTCGCCGAGACGCAGCGCATCGTCCCACACCGCCTTGGCGCGGGCCGAGAGGGTGGCGTCCTTGAGCGAGCCGTGGTCGAGGCCGACCGGCGCGATCGACAGGCCCTCGTAGCCATCCGAGTTGCCATAGGCGGCGTTGCGGTGGTTGCGGATGACGCGCAGCATGTGGTGGGCGTTGCGCTCGTAATCGCCGAAGGCGCCGAGCTCGCCGGCCATCTCGGCCGACGTGGCATAGCTCACACCCGTCATGACGGCGGTGATGGCGCCGGCAATGGCGCGGCCCTCGGCCGAGTCGTACGGAATGCCCGAGGTCATCAGCAGGCCGCCGATATTGGCGTAGCCGATCCCCAGCGTGCGGTAGAGGAACGAGCGCTCGGCGATGGCCTTCGACGGGAACTGCGCCATCATCACCGACACTTCGAGGACGATGGTCCAGAGCCGGGTGGTGTGCTCGAACGCCGCGACATCGAAGCTGCTGTCAGCGTTGCGGTAGGGCAGCAGGTTGACGGACGCCAGGTTGCAGGCGGTGTCGTCGAGGAACATGTATTCCGAGCAGGGGTTGCTCGCGACGATCTCGCCGGCCTCGGGCGTGGTGTGCCACTCGTTGATGGTGGTGTGGAAATGCAGGCCCGGATCGGCCGAGGCCCAGGCGGCGTAGCCGATCTGCTCCCACAGGTCCTTGGCCTTCAGCGTCTTGGTCACCTTGCCGGTGATGCGGGCCTTGAGGTCCCAGTCGCCATCGGCCTCGACGGCGTGGAGGAAGTCATCGGTGACGCGCACCGAGTTGTTCGAGTTCTGGCCGGAGACGGTCAGGTAGGCTTCCGAATCCCAGTCGAGGTCGTAGATCGGGAATTCGAGGTCGGTGTAGCCCTGGCGCGCGAACTGGATGACGCGCTGGATGTAGTTCTCGGGGACCAGCGCCTTCTTGGCGGCGCGCACTTCGCGCTTCAGCGCCGGGTTCCGGGCGACGTCGTAGCAGTCATCGCCGGGGCCGTCGCAATTCGCCATGGCCTTCATGATGGCCTTGAGGTGCTTCTGCACGACCTTCGAACCGGTGACGAGCGCGGCGACCTTCTGCTCCTCCTTCACCTTCCAGTCGATGTACTTCTCGATATCGGGATGGTCGGCATCGACGATCACCATCTTGGCGGCGCGACGGGTGGTGCCGCCCGACTTGATGGCGCCGGCGGCGCGATCACCGATCTTGAGGAAGCTCATCAGGCCCGACGAGCGACCGCCGCCCGAGAGCTTTTCGCCCTCGCCGCGGAGCCTCGAGAAGTTCGAGCCTGTACCCGAGCCATACTTGAACAGGCGCGCCTCGCGCACCCACAGGTCCATGATGCCACCGTCGTTGACGAGGTCGTCGGTCACCGACTGGATGAAGCAGGCATGCGGCTGCGGATGCTCATAGGCCGAGGTCGAGCTCATCAGCTCGTGGCTGAAGGGGTCGACATAGTAATGGCCCTGGCCGGGGCCATCGACGCCATAGGCCCAGTGCAGCCCGGTGTTGAACCACTGCGGCGAGTTCGGCGCCACGCGCTGCGTCGCCAGCATGTAGCAGAGCTCGTCGAAGAAGGCGCGGGCGTCCTCCTCGGTGTCGAAATACTTGCCCTTCCAGCCCCAGTAGGTCCAGGTGCCGGCGAGACGCTCGAACACCTGGCGGCTATCGATTTCCGACCCGTAGCGCTCGGCTTCAGGGAGGTTGGCCAGCGCCTGCTCGTCGGGGACCGAGCGCCACAGCCACGAGGGGACGCTGTTCTCTTCGACGCGCTTCAGCGCCTTGGCGACACCAGCCTTGCGGAAGTACTTCTGCGCCAGGATATCGGCGGCCACCTGCGACCAGGTCGAGGGGACCTGGATGTTCTCCAGCTTGAACACCGTCGAGCCGTCGGGATTGCGAATCTCGCTCGTCACCGAGTTGAACTGCAGCCCCGCATAGGCGCTCTGGTTGGCTTTGGTGTACCGGCGTTCAATGCGCATTCGCTATGTATTCCCCAAAATCAGCGGACGATGACGTCCGCGAGCCGCGATGGACGGCTTCTGCCTCTTGATTTGACGCTGTGTACTCAGCCGCGCTGTCGCGGATACGAGCCCCTGTGGAAACGTCTGCCGGTCGCACTGCCGACAGTTCGCCCCGATAGTCAGTCGCGCTATCCGGGAGGAGCGGCGCAACCCGTGAAGAATTGCCGTCTGGCTTCGAGTCGGTCAATGCCCGCTCCCCGAGCAGGAACACAAGCGGTAGTGGTGGTGGCGCGTCAAGCCGCCTAAATCCAGTATCTCATATGTGGATTGCGGGGAAAAGTTCCAACGTCGATTCGTGTCGTTCGCCGCCTAATTTTGTCTGAATCGGCGTCGCATGCCGCTGCCGGAAAACGCCCTAAGCCCTGAGGAATCCGCCACTCTTTGGTCCCTCTCAGGCAGCGCGCGAACGTGAAGGGCAGGGGCTAAGTGGATGCCCGATTCATGTGGGAAACCTGTCAAGCGCATTATTTCCTTCACAATTCCCACCCATAGGGAGCGGTCTGTGGAGAGCCGGGACACAACATGTAGCAGGCCATGATGTGCCGCGTTTGTGCTAGGCGCTAGTGGCTTGAACATGCTAGACGCTACCCACCCGCGGGCCGCCAGATCGCTGCCCGCCACGAGCATTCGGACGAGACGGTATGGCACGCGACACCCGCGACGAGTTCAGCTGGAAAGACTTCCTCCTCGAGATCCTGACCTGGTGGCGCGGCAATACCTGGGGCACCCGCCTCTGGATCGCGACGCAGGGCGAGTATGTGGGGACCGACGAGCGCGGCAACCGCTACTACCGCTCGCGCCCTGGCGCCAAGCCCGGCCCGAACGGCTACGAGCGCCGCATGGTGACCTATGTCGGCGGCTACGCCGAGGCGTCGGAAATTCCGCCCGGCTGGCATGGCTGGATGCACTATCGCACCAACGTTCCGCCCACCGAAGTCGAGTATCAGCCGAAGCCCTGGCAGCAGCCGCACCAGCCCAACCTGACCGGTACGCCGCTGGCCTATCGCCCGGACGGCTCGCTGCTAAGCAAGGGCGAGCGCCCGCGCGTCACCGGCGACTACGACGCCTGGTCGCCCGAGTAAGGGGCATAGACTCTCCCGTGAGGTTCCCGATGCTCAGGGTCGGCGCGCTGGCGCTTTGCCTCTTCGCTGGCGCCATGTCGTCGGCGGCGCTGGCCGATACCATCGCCAACCCCGTCGCGCAGTTCTCCGGGCTCGACAAGATCACCGGTCGCATCACGGCATTCGACGTCTACATCAACGAAACCGTGCAGTTCGGCGCGCTGCAGATCACTCCGCGCGCCTGCTATACGAGGCCGCCCACCGAGACCCAGCGCACCAGCGTGTTCGTCGAAGTCGACCAGGTGAGCCTGCGCGGCACCGTCGAACGGGTATTTACCGGCTGGATGTTCGCGGATTCCCCGGCGCTTAACGCGATCGACCACGCGGTCTATGACATCTGGCTGATCGACTGCAAGCAGAGCTCCGACGTGCCACCGCCCGAGGGGCAGCCCGCGCCAACTGCTCCCGCTCCGGTCGCGCCCGCCGAAGGGCAGGCCGACGACCGCGGGTAAGACCCGCCACCAAGCTAGACCGCTGATGATTGCCGCTTGACGGCGAATGGTGCAGTGTATTTAACGGTTGTGTTATTTAACGTAGGCGTCAAATGCAGGCCGACCCGCTTACTCTGACATTCTCTGCCCTAGCCGATCCCACGCGCCGGGCTATCCTGCAGCGGCTGGCGCATGGAGAGGCATCAGTCAGCGAACTGACCGAGCCGTTCGATATCTCGATGCCGGCCATCTCGCGGCACCTGAAGGTGTTGGAGCAGGCCGGGCTGGTGGCACGGACGCGCAACGCCCAGTGGCGGCCAGTACAACTCAATGCGGCGCCACTGGCCGAGGTGGCGGGCTGGGTCGAGCGCTACCGTCGGCACTGGCAGGGTGAGTTCGACCGGATGGACGCCTATCTTGCCGAACTTCAGAAGGGCGATCCCAATGCCAAACAATGAGGCAACTGCCGAGCAGCGGGCCCTCGTCCTCGAGATCGACCGCACCTTCGATGCGCCGCGCGAACTGGTCTGGCGGCTGTGGCGCGACCCCGAGCACATGGTGCGCTGGCACGGACCGGAGGGGTTCGCGCTGATCGAATGCGACAACGACTTCCGCGTCGGCGGGAAATGGCTGCGGTGCATGAGCAGCGGCCCGGGGCACCGGCACGTCATCTCGGGGCAATACCTTGAGCTGGAGGAGCCGCGTCGGCTGAGCTTCACCTACATCAACGCCTACGATGGCTTCGAGAGCATCGTGGCGATGGAGTTCATCGAGGCGCCGGGCGGCCGGACGCGCATGCTGTTCCGGCAGAGCCCGTTCATCAGCGCCGACGAGCGCGATGGGCATGGCTGGGGTTGGCAGAGCGGTTTCGAAATCCTCTCGAACTACCTGGCATTATTCACCGGCGACGACTGGTCGCCGAAGGGGCCGCCGCGACGCGATGGCGTTGCCGAGGATATGATTGCGGCGCGACAGCGCCATGCCGAGGAGCAAGAACGACATGCTGACACTGCCCAAGCTGGTCGATCGACCCGAGCAGAACTACCTGGCAATCCGTCGGGCGGTGAACATCCCGTTCGATGACGTCGTCGGCGCAATCATGGGTGAGCTCTTCGGCGCGCTGAATGCCGGGGGAATTCAGGCGGTTGGGCCAGTGTTCTTCAAGTACGACATCGTCAAGATGCCGGAACTGGTCATCGAGTTCGGCGTGCCGGTCGCTGCGGGGACGGTCCCCAGCGGGCCGCTGGTCAGCGGGACGCTACCCGCCGGCAGGTATGCCCAGACGACCTATTGGGGTCACTACGACAACCTGATGGACGTCAACGCGATCCTTATCGGTTGGGCCAAGGAGCGCCATATCCAGTGGGACGCGACGGAGATGCCGGACGGCGACCATTTCGTCTGCCGGTTCGAGGAGTATCCCAATGGGCCGGACGATGAGCCCGATCCCGAAAAATGGGAGACGACGGTCGCCATCAAGCTGCGCTAGCCGTCAGCAGTCCGGTCGATGGCGCGGTAGTCCGCCTGGTAGCGCAACGCCTCAGCCAGGCGGACCTCGTAGTCCTCGCGCGGAATTTCGATGCCGCCGAAGGTCTTGAGGTGGTCGGTGACGAATTGCGTATCGAGCAGCCGGTAGCCGCCTGCCTTGAGGCGCAGCAGCAGGTTGGCCATGGCGATCTTCGAGCAGTCCGTCTTGCGGTGGAACATCGATTCGCCAAAGAAGGCAGCACCCAAAGAGACGCCGTAGAGCCCGCCGACGAGGGCAGGGCCATCCCATACCTCCACCGTATGCACGAGCCCGCGCTGAAACAGCGCCCCGTACAGCCGGCGGATCTCCTTGTTGATCCAGGTCGTATCGCGATCCACCCCGGCAGTGGCGCAGCCCTCGATCACCGCGTCGAAATCGGTATCCACCTTCACCTGGTAGGGGTGGGTGCGCAGCGTTTTCCGCAGTGTGCGGCTGATGTGGAAATCGTCGAGCGGAATGATGCCGCGCTGCTGCGGGCTCACCCAGAACAGGTCTGCTGATCCGGCGTCCTCGGCCATCGGAAAAATGCCGGCCTGATAGGCGCGGATGATCAGTTCCGGCGTGAGATCGATAGCGAAGGGATCGGATTTTCGCGACATGCCCTGAATATGAGGCCACCCCGCTTAACGGACAATGCGCTTGTCGTTGGAGGCTGCTATGGCTGGCGCGGGCAGGGGATAACGATGCGGTTCATCTGGCGGGGTGTATGGCTGGTGGTCGGCTACCTGGTGCTGGCGCCGCTGCTGGCAGTCGCCGTGCTGTGGGCGATGCTGACCGCAGGCTTGGTGCCGTGGTCGCCCGATGGGCCGGGCCTGCCGCAGGACCCGCTGACCATCGGCTATCGCGGCGACCCGCAGGCCGCGTTCGGCTGGGACTTCGAGCCGGTCACCTACCCGACGGAACTCGGCGACGCTGCGGCGTGGGTGATTCCGGGCGCACCGGGCGAGACGCTCTGGGGCATCTGGGTGCATGGCATCGGCGGCATTCGCGAGAACGGCTACCGCATGGTCAAGACCCTGCACGAAGCCGGCCTGCCGGTGCTGATGATCACCTACCGCAACGACCGCGACGCCCCCCGTTCGGCTGATGGGCTCTACAGCTTCGGGTTATCGGAGTGGCCGGACCTGCAAGCGGCGGTCGACTATGCGGTGAGCCGCGGGGCCGGGCGGGTGGTCATCGCCGCCGAATCGATGGGTGCCGGAATCACCGGCCAGTACCTGCTGCGCGGCAACAACGTCGAGCGGGTGGCCGGGCTGGCGCTGGATGCCCCGGCGCTCGACTTCCCCGCTGTGATCCACGCCGGTGGTCGCCGCTACTGGGTGCCGCTGTCCGACTATGTCTCGACGGCCGCGCTCGAGCTATGGCGCTTCGTGCGCACGGATCTCCGGGGGGCCATAAGCCTCGACGCAGTGGCGGAGTTTCCCGGCCCGGTGTTCGTTGCGCACGGCACCCGCGACCCGCTGGTCCCGTTTGCGATCAGCGAGCGGCTGCTGGCGAAGCGCCCGGATATCACGCTCTGGAAAACCGATGCCGATCGCCACCCGATGAGCTTTGAGGCTGACCGCGAGGGATATGCCGCTGCGCTATCGGACTGGCTGGAAAAAGCGAGGGGCGCCACCGGCGCCCCATGAAGCCTCAGTGCTTCATGCCAAGGTATTTTTCCAGCCAGTGGATGTCGTAGTTCCCGGCGATGATATCCGGCTCGCGGATCAGGCGCTGGAACAGCGGCAGCGTCGTCTTGATGCCATCCACCACGAACTCGTCGACCGCCCGGCGTAGCCGCTGCAGGCACTCCTCGCGGGTGCGGCCGTAGACGATCAGCTTGCCGATCAGGCTGTCGTAATAGGGCGGGATGGTGTATCCGGCGTAAACCGCCGAATCGACGCGTACGCCCACGCCGCCCGCTGGGTGGTAGAAGCTGATCTTGCCCGGCGACGGTGTGAAGGTCTGCGGATCCTCGGCGTTGATACGCACTTCGATGGCGTGGCCGGTGAACTGGATGTCCTTCTGCTCGAGGCTGAGCGGCTCGCCCGAGGCGACGCGAATCTGCTCGTAGACCAGATCGACGCCGGTGATGCGCTCGGTGACCGGGTGCTCCACCTGCAGGCGGGTGTTCATCTCGATGAAGTAGAACTCACCGTTCTCGTAGAGGAACTCGATGGTGCCGGCGCCCGAGTATTTCAGCTTCCGCATGGCCGCGGCGCAGATCTCGCCGATAGCTTCGCGCTGCTCGGCCGGGACCGTCGGGGCCGAAGCCTCTTCCCAGACCTTCTGGTGGCGGCGCTGCAGCGAGCAGTCGCGGGTGCCGAGGTGCACCGCTTTGCCCTTGCCGTCGCCCATCACCTGCACTTCGATGTGCCGCGGCTTGCCGAGGTACTTCTCCATGTAGACCGACTCGTTGCCGAAGGCGGCCTTCGCCTCGGCACGGGCAGTCGACCAGGCGACGAGCACGTCCGCCTCGGTCATCGCCACTTTCATGCCGCGACCACCGCCACCAGCGGTGGCCTTGATCAGCACGGGGTAGCCGATTTCCTTCGCCGTCGACTTGGCCTCGGCCTCGGTTTCCACGGCACCGGCAGAGCCGGGAACCACCGGGATGCCAAGTTCCACCGCCGTCTGCTTGGCGGTGATCTTGTCACCCATGATCTGGATGTGGTGCTCGGACGGCCCGATGAAGGTGATCTTGTGCTCGGTGAGGATGCGGGCGAAGCGCGCATTCTCGGAGAGGAAGCCATATCCCGGGTGCACCGCGTCGGCGCCGGTGATCTCGCAGGCAGCGAGAATCGATGGGATGTTGAGATAGCTGTCCTTGGCGGGCGGCGGGCCGATGCACACGCTCTCGTCGGCGAGGCGCACATGCATGGCGTTGGAGTCGGCGGTCGAGTGGACGGCGACCGTCTGGATACCGAGCTCCTTGCAGGCCCTGAGGATGCGGAGCGCGATCTCGCCGCGGTTGGCGATGAGGACCTTCTGGAACATGGGTCTCGCCTTACTCGATGACGACGAGCGGCTGGCCGTACTCGACCGGAGAATTGTCCTCGACCAGCACGCGCGTCACGGTGCCCGAACGGTGGGCGGGGATCTGGTTCATCGTCTTCATTGCCTCGACGATGAGTACGGTCTGGCCCTCCGACACGCGGGTGCCGACCGGCGCAAACTGCGGCTTGCCGGGCTCGGGCGACAGATAGGCCGTGCCCACCATCGGCGAGGTCAACGTACCCGGATTGGACGCGAGGTCCTCGGCTGCCGGCGCTGCGGCCGGGATCGAGCCGGTGGGCACGCTGGGCGCCATCGGAGCGGCCGGCGCCGGGGCATAGGTCGGAACCGAGACCTGCTGCACCGCCTGGGTGGCGTAGCTGCGGGTGACGCGGACGCGCAGGTCCTCACGCTCGATTTCGATCTCGGCGAGGTTCTGTTCGTTCAGCAGCTTGGCGATGGCCTCGATCAGGTCCTGATCGGAATTGGAAGACGCCTTGGTCATGCGGGGAGCCTCTTATAGTTTTTCGGCCAGTGCGTGGAGAGCAAGCTTATAGCCGGTCGCGCCCAACCCGCAAATCACCCCAAGCGCCACCGGCGAGACATAGGAGCGATGGCGGAACGGCTCGCGGGTGTAGATGTTGGAGAGGTGGACTTCGACGACCGGCAGGTTCACGGCGCGGAAGGCGTCGTGGATGGCGATCGATGTGTGCGAGTAGGCGCCGGGATTGATGATGACGGCGTCGAACTGGCCCAGCGCCTGCTGGATCCAGGTGACGAGCTCGCCCTCGATGTTGGACTGCCGGCAGGTCACCTCGAGCCCGAGCTTCGCTCCCTCATCGACCGCCATCGTCTCGATGTCCGCAAGCGTCTGCGAGCCATAAGTGCCCGGCTCGCGGATGCCGAGCATGTTGAGGTTGGGTCCGTTGAGGACGAGGATGCGTTTGGCCATGGTCCCGCCTTGTGCACCTGCCTCCCGGCGGGAAGCAAGCGCGCCGCGGAATAATGCACGAAAAAGGGCAGAAGTGGGGCTGGGCCCGCTTTCCTCAGCCCGGAATTGCCGGGCAGTCGGTTGAACCGCAGGCGCGCATGTTGGCGATGCGGCTGCGGAGTTGGTCGATGTCGACCGCACCGGGGATGATCTCGTCGCCGATGATGTAGGTCGGCGTGCCGGTGATGTTCAGCGTCTCGGCGATCTTGTAGCTCGCCTCGATGACAGCACTGACCGCAGGCGTGTTCATCCCCATCTCGAGGGTGATCGGGTTGAGCCCAAGGTCGGATGCCGCCTTGAGCGCCACGGCCTTGTCGACCTGCCCCGGCGAGGTGAACAGCGCCTCGTGGAAGGTCCAGTAGTCGACATCGGTTTCACTGACCAGCACGGCGACGCGCGCCGCTTCCGCCGACCCCTGCGACAGGATCGGGAATTCCTTGAGGATCACCCGCAGGTTCGGGTCCTCGTCAATCAGCGTCGCGAGGTTGGGCAGGGCCTGGCGGCAGTAGCCGCAATTGTAGTCGAACATCTCGACCAGCGTGACGTCGCCGTCGGGGTTGCCGAGCACGATCTGGCCGGGCGCTTCGTAGATTTCGCTCGACAGCGCCGCCAGCTGCGTGCGCGTTTCCGCCTTGCGCGTGGCCACGACCTCCTGCTGCAGCCGTTCGGAGACGCGCTGCAGGATGGAGGGATTGTCCATCAGGAAGCTCTCGATCATCGGGTTCAGCTTGCCCGGGTCGAGCTCTGCGACCGCCACATCGGCCGGCGTGTTCTGCTTGGGCTGGCTGGCGATGAAGTCAGCGACGATCGTTTCGATTGCCGGCCGGTCCAGCACCTCCGTCTGCGGCGTGTCCGCCACTACGGCTGCCGCAATCTCGCGCACCTGCGCTTCGCTCACGGCTGGGCGGAACGTGGCGACGCCGACGCCGCCGGCAACGAGGCCAAGGATGAGGACAAGCAGGACGGTGGTGCGCGACATGGACAACCCGAGGGAGCGTTTCGCTCTGTGCGTACAGGCGTTGACCGCAAATTGCGAGGCCTCGCGGTGCGCCGGGCGGCAACAGCGTTCAAATCTGGTTGAGAGGCGCCTGCCGATGGTCTAGCCAGACGGGCATGACCGACGCGCCAGAAAAACTCACCGGACTGCGGCCCTTCTACGCCATGGAGATCAACGCCCTGGCCAACCGCGAGGAAGCTGCGGGCCGCAGCGTCATGCACCTCGAAGTCGGCGAGCCCGGAGCACCGCCCGCGCCCGCAGTCCGGGCCGCGGTGGCAGCCGCCCTCGATCAGCCGCAGCGCTACACGCATTTCGCCGGGCAGGTCGAGTTGCGCCGGGAACTGGCGCACTACTACCGCGCGCAGCATGGCGTGGAAGTCGATCCGGATGCGATTGTTGCCACCATGGGCTCGTCCGCCGGCTTCATCCTCGCCTTCCTTGGCGGCTTCGCCCCTGGCGCGCGGATCGCCGTGACCCGGCCGGGCTATCCTGCCTACCTGAACACGCTCGACGGTCTGGGCATGATCGCCGTCGAAATTCCGCTGACCGCCGCTTCAGGGTGGCGGCTCTCCGGCGAGGATATCGAGCGCGCCTATCAGGCAGAGCCGTTCGACGGACTGCTCTTCGCCTCTCCGGCCAACCCGACCGGCGCGACCGTGACACGCGAGGCGCTGGCCGGCATCGTCGACACCTGCCGCCGGCTCCGTGTTCGGCTGATCTCCGACGAAATCTACCACGGGCTCGACTATCGCGGCCCGTCGGTCTCGGCGCTGGAGTTCGGCGACGATGCCATCATCATCAACAGCTTCAGCAAATACTACTGCATGACCGGCTGGCGGATCGGCTGGATGGTGCTGCCGGAACCGGTGCTGCGCCGCACCCAGATGCTGCAGCAGAACCTTTTCATCTCGGCCCCGACCCTCAGCCAGGTCGCGGCCCGCGTGGCGCTCGGCGAGCGCGACTATGCCGAGGCGCAGAAGGCGCAGTACGCCCGCAACCGCCATCTCGTCGGCGAATGGCTCGCGCAACACGGGCTGGGCGACGGCCATGAGCCCGATGGCGCGTTCTACGCCTATCTCGACATGAGCCGCTACACCAACGACTCGCTCGGCTTCTGCCAGGCCATGGTGCGTGAAGCTGGCGTGGCCACGACACCCGGGATCGACTTCGACCGCGTCGACGGCAACCGCTTCATCCGGCTGTCCTATGCCGGCACCAGTGCAACAGTGGAGGAGGGAATCGACCGCATCGGCCGGTTCCTGAGCGGGCGATGATCCCGACTCTCAGCACACCTCGCCTGACGCTTCGGCCGATGCTGGCCGGGGACTTCCCGGCTTACCGGGCGATGCTGGCTTCGGCGCGCTCGGTCCATATGGGCGGGCCGTACGACGAGCGCGGGGCATGGGGAATGTTCTGCCACGATATCGCGTGCTGGTCGCTCTACGGCCATGGCGGATTGATGGTCGACCTCTTGGCGACCGGGGAGTGTGTCGGCCAAGTCGGGATCAACGCTGGTCCGCTGTTCCCCGAGAAAGAACTCGGCTGGCTTCTGTACGAAGGCTTCGAGGGCCGGGGCTACGTCACCGAGGCGGCGGTCGCGATGCGCGACTGGGCCTTTGCTGTCCTCGGCGTGGAAACACTCGTCAGCTACGTCGACCCGGCCAATCAGCGCTCCATCGCCGTGGCTGAACGCCTGGGCGCTTATCGTGACGCCGCGGCATTGGTCCAGGATCCGGGCGACCTGGTGTTCCGACACCGACGGCCAGCCTGAGTTTTTGCAGCGCAGCAGGCGCTCATGGACATTTTGTGCGCCGGTTTAGAATGGGTTAGCTGAAATCCGGTCGCTGCTTTGACTCGCGCGGCCGACTGGCGAAAGTAGCTCCATCATTCAGGTGGAGGTGTCTTTTGAAACCCGAGAGCATCGACTTCACTGTCCTTAGCCGGTTGGGTGGCGAGAGACGGTACTATGCCGCCGGCGAGGTGATCTTTCGCGCTGGCGACGCCGGGAATGAACTCTACGTCATCCGCGACGGAACGGTGGCCGTGGAGGTCAATGGAGTGATCGTCGAGCGGCTCGGCCCGACCGACATCTTCGGCGAAATGGCTCTTGTCGAGGCAAAGCCGCGCAGCGCCACTGTTGTTGCCGAGACCGACTGCGTCGTCGTGCCGATCAGCGAGAAGCAGTTCCTCGCCATGGTGGAGTACGCGCCGAGCTTCTCGCTGGCAGTGATCCGCACGCTTGCCCACCGCCTGCGCGAGGCCAACGAGAATCGCCGCCGTGCCGCATGACGTGTTCCGCTGCCCTTGTGTAGCCAGGGGGGTTACCGGTCGAGCTTCATGCAACAAATGAAAAGGGCGGGATCACTCCCGCCCTTGGTCATTCAGATGTCGGCGTCGACTAGCCGAGACCGAGGCGGCGCTGCCACCAGCCCACCTTCTTCGCCTTGGGCTCCTCGGCCGTGCTCTCGGGGGTCTCGACGGCAGCGGGAGCCGCAGCGGTGGAACTCACCACTATCTCGCCTTCCGGGATTTCCTTCTTCTTGCGACGGCTCGGGGCCTTTGCCTCCGGCTCGGCCACGGCCACGGGCGCTGCCTCCGGCTCGGGTGCCGAGTCTGCTGCAACCGCGGCGATCTCCTCGGCGGCAGCCACGACGTCGGCCTCGGCCGGCGGGGCAGCCTTCTTGCGGGGCGCGCGGGTCCGCTTCGGGCGGGCGGCCGGTTCGGCTTCCGCGTCGGGGGCAGGCGCTTCGGCAACGGCTTCCGCCGGAGCAGCCTCGGCAGCGGCCTCCGGAGCGGGCTCCGCCTTGCGGCGACGGCCACGGGCCTTCGGCTTCTCGGCCGGTGCCTCGGCACTCACATCGGGGGTGATACCGACATCCTCAGCGATCGCATCCTGCGTCAGGACCGCTGCAGCGACAACGTCGGCGGCTTCGGGCGAAAGCGGGGTGCCGGCTTCGGCCACGGCGGTATCGACCGCCTCAACCTCGCCACCGGTCACAACGCCGTTCTCGTCCCGGCGATTGCGGCGACCACCACGGCGGCCGCGACGACGGCGACGGCGCGGTTCGCCATTCTCGTCGAGCTCGGTTGCACCGGTCGCGGCCTCGCTTTCCGACTCGTCACCTTCCTCGTCATCCGAGGCATCGGCAACGCGCGGCTGCTGCTGGGGCTGCTCCTGTGCCGGACGATCATCGCGTTCGCCACCACGGCGGCGGCGGCGCCGGCGGCGACCGGAGCGCTCGCCAGCCTCTTCGGCACGGGCCGGACGCTCGGCACCAGCCGAGGACGACGCGACCTCATCGTCTTCCGCGTCCTCTTCGACCATCGCGTCGATGGCTTCTTCTTCGGCTTCGACGATGGTCGTCGTGTCGACGCGGACGTGGGTGCCGGCCTGTTCGCTGCGTTCCATCACGCGGGCTTCGCCGCGTTCGATGGCAAAGTGCGAGGGGCCCACATGGTCGTCGGCGACCAGCGTGATCGACAGGTCGTACTTGGCCTCGATCGTCGCCAGCGTGCCGCGCTTGGTGTTGAGGATGTAGAGCGCGACGTCGGTCGGAACCTTGAGGTTGATCGACTGCCCCGGCTTCTTCATCACGTGCTCTTCGACGCTGCGCATCACCATCAGCGCAAGGCTCTCGACGGAGCGGATCAGGCCGGTGCCCTGGCAGGTCGGGCACTTGTGGGTCGAGCTTTCGACCACACCCTGGCGGATGCGCTGGCGGCTCAACTCGAGCAGGCCGAAATGGCTGATGCGACCGACCTGGATACGGGCGCGGTCGTTCTTCAGCGCTTCCTTGAGCTTGCGCTCGACGGCACGGTTCGAGCGGTTCTCCATCATGTCGATGAAGTCGATGACGATCAGGCCCGCGAGATCGCGCAGGCGCAGCTGGCGCGACACTTCCTCGGCGGCTTCCAGGTTGGTCTGGAGCGCCGTGTCCTCGATATTGTGTTCCTTGGTGGCGCGGCCCGAGTTCACGTCGATCGAAACCAGCGCCTCGGTCGGGTTGATCACGATGTAGCCGCCCGAGGGCAGGTTCACCGTCGGCGAGAACATCTGGTCGAGCTGGCCTTCGATGCCGAACTTCGAGAAGACCGGCGCATCATCCTTGTAGAGCTGCACGTTCTTGGCGTGGCTCGGCATGATCATGCGCATGAAGTCCTTGGCCTCGCGATAGGCCTCGTCGCCAGCGACCAGCAGTTCGTCGATCTCCTTGGAGTAGAGATCGCGGATGGTGCGCTTGATCAGCGAGCCTTCCTCGTAGACGAGGCAGGGGGCAGTGGACTTCAGCGTCAGCGTGCGGACGTTCTCCCACAGGCGCTGCAGGTATTCGAAGTCACGCTTCACCTCGGCCTTGGTGCGCGACGCACCGGCCGTGCGCAGGATGATGCCCTGGCCCTGCGGCACGTCGAGATCGCCGACGATGTCCTTGAGGCGCTTGCGGTCGGCAGCGTTGGTGATCTTGCGCGAGATGCCACCACCGCGGGCGGTGTTGGGCATCAGCACGGAGTAGCGGCCGGCGAGCGACAGGTAGGTGGTAAGAGCCGCGCCCTTGTTGCCGCGCTCTTCCTTGACGACCTGCACCAGCATCACCTGCCGGCGCTTGATAACTTCCTGGATTTTGTACTGGTTGCGGCGGATCGACGGACGGCGGCGTTCCTGCACGTCCTCGAGCGCATCCGAACCGCCGACGCTTTCCACCGGCTCGTTGTTGGCGGGCGCCTGTTCGATATGGCCGGCGTCGCCATCATCCTCGTGATGTTCGTCGTCGGCGCTGATGGCCTCGGCCGGAGCAACGTCAGCAGGGGCGGCCTGCTCGTGCTCCTCATGGTCGTCTTCGGCTTCCTGCTCGCGGATCAGCGCTTCGCGGTCAGCGACGGGGATCTGGTAGTAGTCCGGGTGAATTTCGGAGAAGGCGAGGAAGCCGTGGCGGTTGCCGCCATACTCGACGAACGCCGCCTGAAGCGAAGGCTCAACCCGCGTGACCTTGGCGAGGTAGATATTGCCGCGCAGCTGGCGGCGGGACTGGGATTCGAAATCGAACTCTTCGAGCCGGTTCCCGTCAGTGACGACGATCCGCGTTTCTTCCGGGTGGATGCCATCCACCAGCATTCTCTTGGTAGCCATATAGACGTACTCCGCGCCTTCGCGCGCCGACACCGATCGACCGGCAAGCCGGTCCTCCTGGGGTGGCGCCATGCGAGGCGAAAGGGACTGAGGAAAAGGCGCGCGAGGCGCCAGGACGAGTGGTGGCGCGCACGCCACCCTGGGAGTGGAGAGCGAGGGCTACTGAGCGAGTAACGACAAACGGGCAACCGCTATTCGGGATCGCGTCACTGTTTGTCTGCTCGATGGCCATCAGACCTCTTCCTTGAGAACCGAAGCTAGGGAAAGCCGCGGTTCTTCGGCCCCGAAAGGCCGAGATTCACTGTTCGAGGCGTCAAATGTGCCGCATCTCGGCCGGCGCACTGCTAGAAGCGCAAACCGGTCGCCGCTGCCGACCGTCCGGCCGGGGGCACATGATCGCGCCGCTCCGGCATATGGTGGCGGCAGCAGGCCGCCTCAAGATGGCTGTAAGGCCGATGCCGCAAATTGGCAACAGGAAACTCGAAACCTGAGGAATGCCGCTGGTTTCGCGATTGCACCACTGGCCTTCCATCCGTAACGCCCCACAATCGCCTGACAAATGCCAGAGTGCTCGGGTGTGATCAGGTATATGATTTGGGGAGCGGCGCGACTTTGCTACGATCTGCCGGCTCCGACGGTAAAACCGGCGGATTGATTGGGTTTGCGGCGCTGCTCTGGCTCGCCGCACTGATGCTGTTCGGGGCGCCCTCAGCATATGCGCAGGCGCTCGAATCAGTTGAGGACTATCCAGACGTCGTCGATGCGCGGGTGACCACCACGCCCGATCGCGCCCGGCTGATCATTGATCTCGACGGGCCGACGGAGTTCGCCATCGTCTCGCTCGACAATCCCGACCGCATCGCCATCGACGTGAAGGCGTTCGACCTGAAGATACTTGCCCCCGCCGACGTCGCCGGCAAGGGCATCGTCAAGGCCTTCAAGGTCGAGATGGCGGAGAAGGGCAGGGCGCGTACCACGCTTGAGCTGGAAGGCCCGGCTCAGGTGCAGCAGGCATATTTCCTTGAGAAGGTGGCGGATCAACCGGCCCGGCTCGTCGTCGACCTCATCCCGGATACCGCACAGCGTTTCGCCGAAAAGGTTGCCTCCGACCTCGCCATGTCGATCGCCAACCAGGGCGCCGTCCCGGTGGTCGCATCCACCGATCCTGGCACCCACGTGCCGATCACCGAGACGCGCCCGCTGGTGGTGATCGACCCGGGCCATGGCGGCGTCGACAATGGTGCCAGTGCGCCCAACGGTGTGCACGAGAAGAACATCACCCTGACCTTCGCGCTGCAGCTGCAGCGGGTACTGATTGATTCGGGCCGTTTCGACGTGGCGCTCACCCGCGAGGACGACACCTATCTGACGCTCAATCAGCGCGTCGATCTGGCCCGCCAGAACAAGGCCGACCTGTTCGTGTCGCTGCACGCCGACAGTTTCCAGGAAGAAGAGATCCGCGGCGCCTCCATCTATACGCGCGACGAGAACGCGACCGACGTGCTCGACAAGGTGCTGGCCGATGGCGAGAACCGCTACGACATCGTCGCCGGGTTCGCTGTACCGCAATCGACCCCGGCGGTGATGGATATCCTTGTCGACCTGATGCGGCGCGAGATGCGGAAAAGCTCGTTCCTCGCCGCGCAGGCCATCATCCACCAGCTCGAGCCGAGCGTGACGCTGCGCAAGTTCCCCGTCCGCCAGGCCGATTTCTTCGTGCTGCAGGCGCCCGATGTGCCCTCCGTGCTGGTCGAGCTCGGCTTCCTTTCCAACGCCGCCGATATCGCCAACCTGCAGAAGTCAGAGTGGCGCGACCGCACCGTGGATGCGCTGGCCCGTGGCATTGCCGAGTACTTCACCCAGACGCAGCGACTGGCGGATGTACCGTGATGATCTTGTCTCGGCGACAGTCCGGTCCGTGCGCACAAACCGTTGATTCCGTGGACGCGTCCACATTTCCGCCGCTCTCTGCTATGATTCAGCGCATCAGCGGCTTATTTGCGCGTCGCCACTTCCTCCACTCTGCAGGGTTCAGGTTTCGATGCTCAGACTTCTAGGCTGGCTGTTCGGCTTCGGCGTGTTCTGCCTGCTCGGTGCCGGCGCTGTTGGCGCTGTCTACCTGAACCAGGTGATGGCCGACCTGCCGGACTACACCGTGCTGAAGGATTACCAGCCGCCGGTGACGACGCGCGTCCATGCCGCCGACGGTACGTTGCTGGCCGAGTACGCCCGCGAGCGCCGGCTCTTCCAGCCGATCGGCACCATCCCGCCGCTGGTGATCAACGCTTTCATTTCCGCCGAGGACAAGGACTTCTATAGCCACGGCGGCCTCGCCATCGACGGCATCGTCCGCGCCCTGCGCGACAACATCATGGCCAAGCTCGATGGTTCGGATGCCATCCAGGGTGGTGGCTCCACCATCACCCAGCAGGTCGCGAAGAACTTCCTGCTCACCTCCGAGCAGACCTGGGACCGCAAGATCCAGGAGGCGATCCTGGCGCTGCGCATCGAGGACACGTTCTCCAAGGACAAGATCCTCGAACTCTACCTCAACGAGATATTCCTCGGCCTCAACTCCTACGGCGTGGCCGCCGCAGCGCTCAACTACTTCGACAAGGCACTTTACGAACTGACCCCGTCCGAGGCTGCCTACCTCGCGGCCTTGCCCAAGGGGCCCAACAACTACCACCCGTTCCGCCGCGCCGAGCAAGCCATCGAGCGTCGCAACTGGGTGCTGGACCGCATGGTCGAAAACGGCGTGCTCGAGACGAGCATAGCGGTGTCCGCCAAGGAAGAGGGGCTGAACGTCAAACCCCGAACTTCCGGCAGCCAGCTCTTCTCGGCCGAATACTTCACCGAGGAAGTGCGCCGCCAACTCGGCAAGCTCTACGGCGAGAGCGAGCTTTATGGCGGCGGGTTGTCCGTCCGCACCACGCTCGATCCCAAGCTGCAGGCCTACGCCCGCCGCGCGCTGATGGACGGACTGATCGCCTACGACCGCAATGACGGCTTCCGTGGCCCGGTGGCCTCTGTCGACATCGCCCAGAAGGAATGGGGCGAGGCCGTCAGCGAAGTGAAGCCGCTGAGCGATGTGCCGGAGTGGCAGCTCGCCGTGGTGCTGACCATGGGCGCCAACGAGGGGACCATCGGCATCCGCCCCGGCACCGACGTCGACGGCAAGATCCTGCCCGATCGGCTTACCGGAACGCTTGCCGGGCCCGACATCAAGTGGGTGAGCCAGAAGCTTGGCACCATCCTGAAGCCAGGCGACGTGGTCTACGTCTCCCCGGTGAAGGACAAGGCCGGTTCCTACACCCTCGAGCAGGTGCCCGAGATCGAAGGCGCGCTCGTCGCCATGGACCCGCGCACCGGCCGCGTGCTCGCTATGGTTGGTGGCTTCTCCTTCGCCGAGTCCGAATTCAATCGCGCTACCCAGGCCCTGCGACAGCCCGGCTCGTCGTTCAAGCCAATCGTCTACTCGGCGGCGCTCGACAATGGCTACACGCCTGCGTCGGTGGTGCTGGACGCGCCCGTCGAGGTGCTGAACGCCGATGGGTCCATCTGGCGCCCCGAGAACTACGCCCAGGCCTTCTACGGCCCGCAGACGCTGCGCGTCGGCATCGAGAAGTCGCGAAACGTCATGACCGTGCGGCTGGCCCAGGATCTGGGCATGCCCCTGATCTCCGATTACGCCAAGATGTTCGGCATCTACGACGACCTGAACCCCGTGCTGGCCATGGCGCTCGGGGCCGGCGAGACGACCGACATGCGGATGACCGCGGCCTATGCCACCATCGCCAATGGCGGCCGCAAGATCGTGCCGACGTTGATCGATCGGATCCAGGACCGCTATGGCAAGACCATCTACAAGCACGACGAGCGTCTCTGCGACGGCTGCGTCGCTGAAGGCTGGAACAACCAGGGCGAGCCGCTGATCATCGACAATCGCGAGCAGGTGCTCGATCCGATGACGGCCTACCAGATCACCTCGATGATGGAAGGCGTGGTGCAGCGCGGCACCGGCACGTCTGCTCGCTCGCTGAACCGCCCGGTGGCTGGCAAGACCGGCACCTCCAACGACTACAAGGACGCCTGGTTCATCGGCTTCACCCCCGAGCTGGCGACCGGCATCTATATCGGTTTCGACACCCCCAAGAACATGGGCAAGCAGGCGACCGGCGGCGAGATGGCCGTTCCGATCTTCGCCGACTTCATGGATGAGGCGCTGAAGGGCAAGCCGCCGACGCCGTTCAACATGCCCGGCGGCATGAGCCAGGTCTGGATCGATCCGGCCAGCGGCGTGAAGGCGATGGGCGGCGAGGCGGCGATCTACGAGGCGTTCAAGCCCGGCACCGGCCCCAACCTCGTGACCTCGGTCATTGGCGTCGATTCCAATGCCTTCATGAACATCGAGAACGACGGCTCCTTCGATCAGAACACCGACTTCTCGGTTGGCCGCGGTGGCCTGTTCTGACCGGCATCGTCCTGTGGCCAGACCAGCGGCTCACCCGGAAGGCCGAACCCCGGCCGGTGGATGAGGCGCTATTAGCCATCGGCGAGCGCCTCCGGGCGGCCGCCGATGCTGCGGGCGCCTATGGCCTCGCGGCTGTGCATATCGGCGCCGTTGCGCCTGTCGCGGTGATCAGCACGGCCGCCGATCCTGACAAGCGCAACTATCTCGTACTGTTTAATCCCGAAATCCTGTCGCTTGATGGTGACGCGGTCGAGGCACCGGAAGGCTCGGTCTCCATGCCCGGGCTGCAGGCGCCGGTGTCGCGGCCGCCCCGGGCACGAATCGCCTACGACGACGAGACCGGTACCCGCCACGACAGCGACCTCGAAGGCCTGCCGGCGCGCATCGCCCAGCACGAGATCGATCAGGTCAACGGCATCTTCTTCCTCGACCGCCTGTCGCGCCTGAAACGCGACATGGCCATAAAGCGCTGGAAGAAGTCACAACCGGCTTAAATCGAACCCTGCGCTCGCGGTGCGGATATCGCGATATAGATGTTGGCCGCATTTGCGCTGCGGCATTTGAACTCCAGTGATCAAGGACAGCTGAAGCGATGGGCGAGACGATGGACAGGTTGATGATCCGGTATCACTACCTGCGCACCGTCGGTTGCCTGCCCAATCTGGACAATCCTGCAAGCTTCACGGAGAAGGTGCAGGTTGCCAAGCTGAAGTGGCGTTCTCCCCGAATGGTCCTGCTGGCAGACAAGGTCGAGGCCAAGAAGGTCGTCGCCGGTCAGCTCGGGCACGAATGGGTGACGCCCACACTGTACGCTGGGCCAAACCTGCCACCGCGCTCTGAGCGCCGGTGGCCGGTTCCCTATGTCATCAAGTGCAACCATCGCAGCGGCGGCAACCATTTCGTCCACCGGCCAGATCCAGATTGGCCGAAGATCGAACGGCAGATCGCCCGCCAGTTGGCCCGTCCATATGGTCGGCGGTTGGTCGAATGGGCCTACACCCGAATTACCCCACAGGTCTTGGTCGAGCCGTTCATCGGTTCGGGCGATGCCCCACCCGACTACAAACTCTTTCTGTTTGGTGGCAAATTCGCCTTTACGGCGATGAACTGGAACCGCTTCGGACCTGGTGGGGTGCAACGGGCAACCTTCGATCGCGACTGGAAGCGGCTTCCGTTTGTCACCAGTTCTTACGGCGACTACGACGGCCCCGGCGTCGCCGCCCTTCGACACCTTGTCGAGCATTATCAGCATGTGCTCGACCGGGCTGATCCCGTTGTCGACGGCGTACTTGAGCTCCTTGGAGACTTTCACGACGAACTTGTCGAAGTGATCGTCTCCTTAGTGGTCAGCTTCCGCATGAAGTTGGCCATGTTGTTCGCCGCCTGGGCGCCATCGGCGGCGCCCTTGCGGGCGACTTCGAGGGCCGCGGCGAGATCGGAGACGGCGACGACGCCTTCCATGCCGAGGAACTGTGCCGACGCGGTCAGCGCCGGGAACTCCTTCGCCAAGTCCTTGAGCTCGGAGCCGCCCTTCTTGCCCGCCTTCGCCATGGCGTCGAGGGCGCGCTCGGCGTCGGCCGCCGGCATCTGTTCGAGACCGTTGAACGGCCCGCGCTCGACTGTCAAACGGCATCGAAGATTGAACGCCGATTGGCAGACAGCAGCGCCGAAAGCGCCGCCCGCCTGAGCCCTATGGCTGCAACTCTGTGCTGCCAGACGTGTCGTGCAAGGCCTGCGACAGCGCACGACGCCACCGGTCCATGGCTACAGCCCTATCGTGTGCTGGCATCCGGGGATGGAACTCATGGATTTCCCCGAGCCGCGGGATCTCGCCCCAACCAGCCCCCGAGGCAGCAAGCATGGCCGCACCGATAGCGCTGACTTCTGCTGCCGCTCCGCGGATTAAGGTGCAGTTGGTGAGGTCCGCCTGAAGCTGCATTAGGGAGTCGTTGCGGGAGGCGCCGCCATCCACCGACAGCATGGAGACCGGACTGCCCAGATCGGCCATCATGGCATTGAGGACGTCGGCCACCTGGAAAGCAATAGCCTCAAGGGCGGCGCGGGCGAGGTGCGCTCGTTTCGTTCCGAGCGATAGCCCAGTAATCACGCCTCGGGCATCAGCGCGCCAGTAGGGCGCCCCCAACCCCACCAGCGCGGGGACGAAGACGCAGCCATTGGTATCCCCAACGCTCCCTGCCAACTCGGAAAGCTGCTCTGCTCCTTCGAGGCCAAGCAGTTCGGCCATGAAGGCTGCAGCCTGACCCGAGACGGAAATGTTCCCTTCAAGCGCGTAGACAATGCCGCCGTCGCGGGTACTCCAGGCAATCGTTCCAGACAGCCCATGCTGTGAGACTGCACGTTTGCCGGTCAGCGTCATCAGCGATGATCCGGTACCGTAGGTGGCCTTTGCCATACCGCTTGCGCGGACGCCGTGCCCGTAGAGGGCAGCATGAGAGTCCCCGAGCAGGGCGTGGATGGGTATTCCCGCAGGCAAGGCCGACACGCCGTCAGCGACTTCGCCAAACCGGCTGTCGGACGGCAGGACTTGCGGCAGGATGCCAATGGGTACGCCGAACAGTTTGCCGAGTTCCTCGCTCCAGGCCAGTGTCAGAGTGTCATACAACTGAGTTCGGGACGCGTTGGAGTGGTCCGTGGCGTGAACGGTGCCCCCCGTCAGGTTCCAGAGCAACCAGCTGTCTACGGTGCCGGCCCGCAGGTCGCCGCGCTCGGCCTTGGCACGAGCCTCAGGTGTCTGGTCGAGCAACCAGGCGAGTTTGGCCGCTGGAAACAGCGGGTCCAGAGTCAGTCCCGTTCGCGCGACGACCAGGTCCGTGTGCCCCGCCGCGCGCAAGGCGGCACATCGATCGGCCGACCGGCGGCACTGCCAGACAATCGCCGGGCCGACGGGCTTTCCGGTCACGGCGTCCCAGACCACAATCGTCTCGCGCTGGTTCGAGATCGCCACTGCCGCGATTGGTCCTGACAATTTTGTGAGCGTTTGTGCAATGACCTGCTGGACGCTGTGCCAGATCTCATACGCCGATTGCTCGGCCCAGCCGGGCTGGGGGTAGCTGACCAACATGGGCACGGAAGCCTGCGCGACGATCTTGCCGGAGGCGTCCAGAGCAATCGCCTTGGTATTGGTGGTGCCCTGGTCGATCGCAAGGATCAGCTGGTCGTTCATCGGGACTTCCTGGCCAGAACCTGCCGTGAGGCCGCAGCGATGCCATAGGCTGTCAGGCCGGCCCGCTCCATCAGGAATTCAACGCTGCCGGTGGGTTGGAAGCCGTCAAACCCGAGAATGCGCATCGGCACGGGTGTATGCGTCGTGACCACCTCGGCCACCGCCCCACCAAGACCGCCGCGGACATTGTGCTCCTCGACCGTCACGATGGCCCCGGTGGCTGCCGCCGCCAGAATAGCCGCCTCATCGAGGGGCGCGATGGTTGCCATGTTGACGACCCGGGCGGAGATACCTTCAGTTGCGAGCAGATGCGCCGCCCCGATCGCACGATGCACCATGGTGCCATTGGCGATGATCGCGAGATCGCTCCCTTCGACGAGGGTCTCAGCCCGGCCGATCCTGAACTCAGGGTTTGTCCTCTCAAGCGCGGGTACCGGCATCCGGCTGACCCGGACAAAAACGGGGCCATCATGCGCCGCTGCTGCGCGGATCGCTGCCTCTGTCTGCCACGGGTCTGCGGGAACGATGATCGTCAGATTGGTCAGCAGGCGCAGCCAGGCAATGTCCTCGATTGAATGGTGCGTCGGCCCGAGTTCGCCATATGCAATGCCGCTGGATTGCCCGACCAGCTTCACGTTGACATTGGAGTAAGCGACATCGGCCTTGATCTGTTCAAGCGCCCGGCCAGTCAGAAAGCAGGATGCAGCCGACACGAAGGGCACCTTGCCACCATTCGCCAGACCAGCACCAACCGCCACAACCGTCTGCTCGGCTATGCCGACATTGACCTGCCTTCGAGGGAAGCGCTTGCCGAAATTGACCAGCTTGGACGAGCCGACACTGTCGCTGACCACCGTGACGATGCGCTCATCCGCTTCGGCCAACGACTCAAGGGTGCTGGAAAAGCTGTCACGGCAGTCGAACAAGCCGGCTGGAACTGCTGCAACCGCCATTACACGAGCTCCCGCATAGCTTGCTCGAACTGCTCCCTGTTGGGGACGCCATGGTGCCAGGCGACATTGTCGTGCATGAAGCTGACACCCTTGCCCTTGAAGGTGTTGGCGATCACGCACAATGGCTTGCCGCGTCCCTTGGGTGAGGCTGAGAGGACGTCGTAGATCTGCTGGCAATCGTGTCCGTCGATGATTTCCACCTGCCAGCCGAAAGCCCGCCACTTGTCATCAAGTGGATCGAGTCCGGCCGTATCTTCGGTGCGCGCGCCCTGTTGCAGTCGGTTCCGATCGATGATCAGGGTCAGGTTTTCAAGTTGGCGATGACCGGCGGTGAGACCGGCCTCCCAGTTGCTGCCCTCCTGTTGCTCGCCGTCGCCGGTCAGAACGAAAGTGCGGAAGTCCGCGCCGTCAATCTGTCCGGCGATGGCGATGCCCACGGCAACGGGCAGGCCATGTCCCAGGGGTCCGGTGTTGGTTTCGACCCCCGGCAGATAGTTCCGGTTTGGATGGCCGTTGAGACGGCTGAGCGGCTGCATGTAGGTGTCGAGCAGGTCTTCGGGGAAGTATCCCGACGAGGCCAGCGCGGCGTAGAAGGCGCCGGTACAGTGGCCCTTGCTCATCACGAACCGGTCGCGGCCCGCGGCATTGGGCACCATGGGATCGAACTGCAATACGCCGAAATACAGCGCAGCCAGCAGGTCGGCCGAGCTGAAATCGCCACCTGGGTGACCCAGTTGCGCCTCATAGACCATCTGAAAGCTGCGCCGGCGGATCCAGAGAGCCTTTTCGCGGATCAGGGCAATCTGATCGTTGCGACGAGCAAGGGCGGTTGCGGCCATGGAGCCTACCTCAGCGAAGGAACGGATAGGGCGCAGCAAAGCTGGGCACCGTCTCGTGGTGGTAATTCTGCCATCCCAGATAGCGGTTGACGGCCTCGTCGACGACCTTGGCATGGTGGCCTCGCACCATGGCGACGTGATGCTCAAAGCCGTTCCGGGCGATGAACGTCAGCAATTCACGGAGGCGTGGCACGGCGGTGACAGCAATGCCGCCATCCATGGGGAATGGGTCGTCGGTGAACGCGCCTTCGCCGACATAGGTCTTGATCACGCCGTTGCGATCATCGGTGGAGAGTCGGAAATATGTGAGTGGGCCGGGTTGCACCTTGCCCTTGACGGCGCCGAAGCACTTTTCCGGCCCGACTACCGTGCCGATGACGCCCAGGTTCGAAATCTCCGGCGTCTCGCCGATGAAGCTCTTGGGGAAGTTGCCGCAGTGGGTGCATACGCACTTGTCCACGGCGTCACCGTAGTTGTTGTTCCAGTCCAGCAGGGCCGGCGGCGCTTCGGCCGCGAGGGCCAGCGCATACATGGAAATGGCACCAGCGACGTCGACCTCGCAGGCGCTGGGCTGCAGTTTTTCGCCCATCATGGACATCGCAAGGCAGGTGGCGCAGCCGAAGTTCTCCTGCATCGAGGTCCAGCACTGGATGGATGAGGCGTCGCACTCGTTCCGCTCCATCCAGCGGTCCACCACAATGCCCAGGCGCGCCTGCTTGACGATGTTCTCCCGCTGAATGTAGGGCGGGATCGTGCCATAGCCGAAGATCTCGTCGAGACGAACCTTCACATCCGGATCCTCGCCGGAGAGCTTCTCGGCCTCGCCGATGATCTCAGAGAGATCAACCGTGACCACCGAAATGCCGCTCTGCTGCAGCAGCTTTTCCGAGAACCGCATCGTCTGGAACGCACCGGTGCGGGCGCCGATGGCGCCAATGCGGGCGCGCTTGAGGCCACGCACCGTCCGGCACGTGCGCATGAACCGGTCGAGATCCCCGGCGAACTCGGCACCGTCGAGATCGGAGGTGTGCGAGGTCGTGTCAGTGAACGGGATGCCATACTGATACAGGTTCGACGTGATCGAGATCTTGCCGCAGAAGGCGTCCCGGCGTCCCTTCAGATCAGTCTTGTCGAGGGCGTCGTTACAGGCCTGCAGCAGCACCGGCACCCTGAGGTCCGCCATGGCGATTGTTTCGACCACAGCGATCTCGTCGCCAAAATTCGGCAGGGAGACCACGATGCCGTCTATCTGGTCGCGATGCTCGCGGAAGAACCTGGCGTATCTGTGCGCATCTTCGCGGGTTTCCACAGCCCCGTTCGGCGTCGCTTCCATCGGCAGAATGCGGTAGGACACGCCAAGTTTTTCGCAGGCTGCCGTCAAGTGGGCGCGCGCGGTGGGAGCATAGTCCGAATTGAAGAAGGCGCGACTTGAGACGATAAGTCCAAGAGTGACTTTCCTGTTGAACGGCTTCACAGACTTCCCCCTCCCAGGGCTCACCGCTGGCGCGGCTCTTCGATTGGGCGCAAAATAGCCGTAGACAGATCATCATACAATAGCGTTTTCTTTCGAATTATTGCGATTATCGGCGCTGCCGCCTGTCTCGCCTGCGCTTGCCGGGGCTTTCCGATTGGTGCCAAGGTGCACAAGAGCGCGAAAAGTGCTTTCCGAAATGCATGAGGATATTCGACGAAATGGCAGCGAGTGAACGGACGCGGAAAGCTGGGTTGCCAAAGCAGACTCTTCTGGCTGAGCCGCGCCGGCGGAAGATACTCGAGTGGCTGCAGGAAGAGGGAAGCGCACGAGTGCGCGATCTGTCCAGGGCCTTCGCGGTGTCGGAAGCAACGGTAAGGCAGGACCTCGAGAGACTGGAGGCGGAAGGCCAGATTGTCCGCGAACACGGCGGGGCCTTCCTGAAGTCGGTGCCGCAACAGGTCCAGTCGATGTCGCTCCACCATGTCGAGAACATGGACCGGAAAATCCGGATTGGCCGGCTGGCCGCAGGGCTCGTGACCAACAACGACACGATCATTATCGATTCTGGTACAACAACCACCGAGTTCGCGCAAAATCTGACGGATAGGCAAGGGCTTAACGTCATTACCAATGCGCTCAACATTGCTCTCCTGCTGGGGGCGAACCCCACCAACTCGGTGCACATGCCGGCCGGTCAGTTCAAAGCCCCCACACTCTCGCTCAGCGGCGAGAAGTCCGGCGATTTCTTTGTCGGCATCTTCGCTGAAAAGCTGTTCCTGGCGACGGCAGGGATCTCGTTTGAAGCCGGCCTGACCTACCCGGCGATCGGCGACCTCTATGTCAAGCGTGCCATGATCAAGGCCGCGAGCAAGATCTATCTGCTGGCCGATTCGACCAAGATCGGTCGGATGTCCTTCTCGTCCCTCGGTCCGGTTGAACTCGTCGGAACCCTCATCACCGACGACGGCATCCGAGATGACGATCGCAGGCGGTTCGAAGCCGAGGGCATAGCCGTTCTGATCGCCTGATCGGCCATCAAGGTATTCCAGGGCAGAGTCTGCCGATTGGCGACGTTTGAGCGCGAATGGCTGCGCCAAGGTATTGACTCGCCCTGGCCAAAGCCCCTATTCACTAATATCGCAAGCAAACGAAAAAATACGATAAACTGCTTGTGGATCGCTGATGCCGACAGGGGACGCAACCCCAGCGCGTGGCGATTGAGTGGGGAGAGCGTGAGCCAATGCGCCGCGCCCTCGGAGGAGAAATCACGCGATCCAGCGCTGGTGCGGTCGCGACAGGAGGAAGACAATGGTTAAGCTGAGCCGCTACCTGATGGTGCCAATGCTGGGCGTCCTGATGGGGACGACGAGCTTTGCGCAGGAGATGACCGATGTAGGGACGCCCCGCAGCGAAACCCTTATCGTGCAGACCTTCGACGGCAAGGTCGCCACTCCCGACGCGCAGAACCCGTTCATCTCGTACGCCATCTGGCGTGGCTTCCGCGAGCTGGGATGGAGCTCGCTTTGGGAAATGGACACCGCCTCAGGCCAGTCCTATCCGGAGCTTGCAGACGGAATGCCCGAGGTGCTCAACGCCGAGCACACCAAGTTCCGCATCAAGATCCGCCCCGGCGTGTTCTGGAGCGACGGTGTCGAGTTCACGACCGCCGACATGGCCTATACGCTCGACACGGCGTTCAAGTACCGCGAGAAACTGACCCGTGTGTCGGGCTACACCAGCATCGTCAAGAGCTGGACCGTGATCGACCCCTACACGATGGAAGTCGAGACCAGCGAGCCGTCCTACAGCTTCGAGACGTCGATGGGCGTCTACACCTGGGGCGCGCGTTTCGTGCCCGTTCCCAAGCACATCTTCGAGCCGCAGGGCGAGAATGTCGTGACCTTCAAGAATGCCCCCGCCGTTACGCTCGGGCCTTACAAGATCAAGGCATTTGACCCGAACGGCTTCTGGCAGCTGTGGGAACGCCGTGAAGACTGGCAGCGTTCAGGCTGGGGCAACCTCGGCGAGCCCAAGGCGAAGTACGTTCTCTACAAGGATTTCGGTGCCGAAGAGACCCGTACCCTGGCCTTCGTGCAGAACCAGTACGACATCGACACCTTCATGAGCCCGGACAGCATTCAGGCTGCCAAGGCCCGCAATCCGAACATCCAAACCTTCTCGGATCGCTTCCCCTACCACGACATGAACGATGCCTGCTCGTGGGCCGTCTACATGAACCAGCAGAAGGCGCCATACGACCTGGAGGCAGTGCGCTGGGCCCTGGCCCTCTCGCTCGACCTCAAGCAGGTTGGCATCACGGCGCTCAGTGGCCAGTTCAAGGTTGCGGCGCTGCCCATTGCCGACACGCCGGTGACCAACCCGATCTACTATGAAGCTTCGGCCCAGTTCCTGAACGACCTGACCCTCGCGGATGGTTACAAGCCCTACGATCCCAACTTCGGCGCGGATCTTGTCGCGGCGTTGAAGGCCCAGGGCGCTCCGGAATCCGAGCTGCCGACAGCCGAGAACATTGCCGCAAGCTTCGGCGGCGGCTGGTGGAAGCACGATCCGGCGCAGGCGGAAAAGCTGCTGGCTTCGGTCGGCATGACGAAGGGCGCCGATGGCTTCTTCACCATGCCCGACGGCTCACCCTGGGTGGTCACGCTGACCACGCCCGGCGACTGGAACAAGAACCTGCAGCGGCTTGGCTTCTCGATCGCCGACAGCTGGAAGAAGGCAGGTTTCAACGTCTCGGTCCAGCAGGTGGACAATGGCGAGTTTGGCTCGACCCAGTCGACCAACTCCAAGCTGGACGTCATGCTGAACTGGGGTAACACCTGCGTCTACAACGCCAACTGGCGCAACAGCTGGGGCGTGTTCAAGTCCGATAACGTCAAGGATGCGACATCGGACGAGCCGCTCAACGGCAACTGGATGCGCGTCACCGATCAGGGGATCTTCGACATCGTGACGAAGAGCGCCTCGCTGCCGACTGGGTCCGCCGAGAACATCGCAAACGGCAATGCCATCGCCCAGAAGCTGACGGCCACGATGCAGGCCATCAATCTGATGAGCATCCCGACAACGGTTCCGACCAATAGCACTTATTGGACGAACTACTCCAAGCAGGACAACTTCTACGCTGCCCCCTACACGTGGTGGTCTTCTTTCAAGAAGACGCTCGTGAACATCACGCCCACTGGCAAGTAGTCCAGGTGTCAGAGCTGATGGGGCCGTTCTTCTTCCGACGGCCCCATCAGTTCCTTCGACCCATCTCCCAGGGAATTGTGCAATGGGCATCGTGCAGTACGTGGCCAAGCGGCTAGGGCTTTTTCTCGCCGTTCTATTCATTGGCCTGACGATTACGTTCTTTCTGCCGCGCCTGATGCCGGTGAACCCGATTGACGGCTATATCAGCCAATTGATGTCGCTTTCGTCGGGCAGCTTGTCCTCCGAGGCCGTCGCCGAACTCCGGGTCAATCTAGAGGAGCTCTATGGCCTGAAGGGCGACCTTCTCTCGCAATACGTTTCCTATCTTGAACGGGTTCTGCTGCGCTTCGATTTTGGCCCCTCCTTTGCCTACTATCCGGCGACGGTCTCCGACGTGGTCCTCAATGCGCTGCCATGGACCCTGGCCCTGCTGCTGACCACCACGGTGCTGGGGTGGGCGCTGGGCAACATGGTGGGGCTGGTCGCAGGCTACTTTCACACAAAGAGGCTGGCCACGCTGCTCGAGATCGTCGGGATCCTGATCTACCCGATCCCATACTACATCCTCGCAGTGTCGGTGATCCTGCTGTTTGCCTACGTCTTTCCGGTCTTTCCGCTCTCGGCAACATTTCCGGTCGGGGAGATGTCGCTCAACAAGCTCGGTCTCATTCTCTACAACGCCTTCCTTCCGGCCCTTGCACTCGTGCTGGCGGGTTTCGGTTGGAACATCCTCAGCATGAAGGCTTTGGCGATTGCGACGACCGAAGAGCCCTATGTGACCTACGCACGGCTGAAGGGCGCGTCGAACTGGACGCGGATGACCCGCTACGTGTTCCGCAATGCCATGTTGCCGCAGGTAACGGCCCTGGCCCTCTCGATCGGCACCATCTTTAACGGCGCCCTGCTGACCGAGATCATTTTTTCGTACCCAGGCGTTGGATTGATCATGCGCACGGCGGCAACCGGTGGCGACTACAACGTCCTTTACGGCGTGATCACCATTTCGATCATCGCAGTTGCGACGGCTGGCCTGATCATCGACCTGATCTACCCCTTACTCGATCCCCGGATCCGTCACAAATGACCCAGGACGCAATGGCCTTGCCCACGACCCGCAGCGGACTGCGCTGGCGGGAGCTCTATTGGCTCGTAAACCTGAGGCTGGCGATCGGCCTGACCATTGTCCTGATTCTGGCCGTCGGAAGCCTGGTGCTGCCGCTCTTCAACACCGTCGATCCGTCCGTACAGGCGAGCTACTGGAAGAACCTGCCGCCATCGTTCAAGCATCTGCTGGGCACCAACGCCCTTGGTCAGGATACTTTCTGGTACCTTGTGTACTCGGTCCGCAATTCTCTGGTGCTGGGCTTTGTGGTGGCCATCGGCGTCACCGTAATCTCCACCATTGTTGGCCTGAGCGCTGGTTACATCGGTGGCAGCTTCGAGCGTGTCGTCATGCTCGTGGTCGACACGTTCATCACCATTCCGCTGCTGCCAATCCTGATCATCCTTGGGGCCGTCATCCGGGGAAGCTCCACCTTCCTCACGGTAGGCCTGGTGATCATCATCTTCGGCTGGGCCTGGGGCGCGCGAACCGTTCGATCGATGGCGCTGACCCTGCGTGAGCGTGAGTTCATCAACATGGCCCGCTTTTCCGGAGCCAACACGCTTCAGATCCTGGTGAGCGAGATCTTTCCCTACGTTTCGGCCTTCCTGCTGGTGGGCTTCATCAACACGGTTCTGTTCGCCATCAACACCGAGGCCACCCTTGCGGTCATCGGCCTTTCGAAAGTCGAAGTGCCGACCCTCGGGTCGATCATCTTCTGGGCGCTGAGCTACAACGCCATGTTCACCGGCAACTACATCTGGATCGTGGCGCCGATCGTGACCACCGTGGTGCTCTTCCTCGGGCTCTTTCTCACCTCAACCGGCTTCAACGCAGCCTTTGCAACCAAGCGCGGTGTTGCATGATCCGGCTGAACAATGTCGTCGTCACCTATCGAACCTCTCGCGGCTCCATCAACGCTGTCGATGGCGTCTCCCTGGAAATTCCCGACGGCTGCGTCGTCGGGATCGCCGGCGAGTCCGGCTGCGGCAAGTCGACCCTGATGAAGCTGATCTATGGGGACGTGACCTCGCCGATGTCGCTTTCCTCCGGCTCGATCGACTACGGCTTCGAGAACGACAAGGGTGCACCTATCACCAGCGCCAATATTCGCGAGCAGTGGTTCAAGCGCATTTCCTACATCCCGCAGAGTTCGATGAACTCGCTGAACCCGGTCGCGCGTGTCGGTACGCAGTTCATCGACTTTCCTGGTTCCGACCCGGACAAGAAGCGCGTCATGGAAAAGGTCCGGGGCTACATCGGCAAGCTCGGCCTGCCACCGGAGACGCTTGATGCCTACCCGCATCAGCTCTCGGGCGGCATGCGCCAGCGTGTCATGATTGCGCTGGCGACCTTCTTCCAGCCCGAGCTGATCCTTGCCGACGAGCCCACTACGGCTTTGGACGTCGTGGTCCAGAAGGAAATCCTGCTGCTCCTGATGGATCTGCAGGAGCAGATGAAGAACACCATCCTGATCGTCTCCCACGACATGGGCGTGCACTACCAGACCACCCAGCGCATGCTGATCATGTACGCGGCAAAGGCCGCCGAATATGGCGACTCCGAGAAGATCTTCCGCGATCCGCTGCATCCCTATACGCGCATGCTCATCAGTTCATTGCCCGCCATCGGTGACGACCGGGCACGTCAGGGCATTTCCGGAACCCCGCCCAGTCTCTGGGGGCAGCTGACCGGCTGCCGCTTTGCCGCACGGTGTCCGCTGGCTACCGACAAGTGTCGCGCCGAAGAGCCCGCCTTCATCGAACACCGGCCGGGCCAGTTCGCTGCCTGCCACTATGCGGGCACCGAGATTACTCAGACGGGGGACGGACAGTGGCAGTAATCCTGCGCACCGAGGGCCTGAACAAGGTGTACCGGCTGGGCAGCTTCACCCGGAACCGGAAGATCCAGGCCCTGAACGACATCAATCTGAACATCGAGAGCGATCAGCCGGTCATCATCAGCGTCGTCGGCGAGTCGGGCAGCGGCAAGACAACCTTGGCCAAGACTTTGCTCCGCCTGATCGAGCCGACCTCGGGCAGCGCCACTGTCTATGACAAGGTGGTTGCCGGCAAAGGCGAGAAGCTTCCCAAGCGGGAATTTCTCGCCTCGATCCAGCCGATCTTTCAGAATCCCTTTGAAGCCTTCAGCCGCTATCGCCCGGTCGATGCCTATCTGCACGAAACCGCTACACGGGTCGCTGGCCTGCAGGGCAACGCAGCCATCGATGCCGTCGAACAGTCCCTGGCCTCGGTTGGTCTCGAATACGCGGATGTGCGTGGCAAGTATTCCAACCAGTTCTCTGGTGGCGAACTGCAGCGCGTGTCCATAGCGCGCGCCCTTATCCCCAATCCCAATCTGATCATTGCCGATGAGCCGGTGAGCATGATCGATGCGTCGCGGCGCATGATCATCATCAACCTGTTCCTGAAGCTCAAGCTCGAGGCAAAACGCAGCTTTCTCTACATCACCCATGACCTGGCGACGGCCTACTATATCAGCGACTTTGTTGCTGTGATGAACAAGGGCGTGATCGTCGAGTTCGGCCCCGCCCGCGAGGTGATGACGCATCCGCAGCACGACTACACCAAGCTGTTGCTCGACTCCATTCCCACCACACGCCAGCGCTGGCGTCCTCGATCGAGCGTGGCGATCTGATCCCTATCGACCCCAATCCGTACCAGGCGCTGGAACAGCGCCGGATAAATTGACTGGAGCCAGCATGAGCGAGTTCACGATTTTCGACGTCAGGTACCCGCCCGAAAAGCGGCAACGTGTGATCGTCAATACCGATGCCAAGAACGAGTGCGACGACCAGTTCGCCATCGTTCAGGCGATCCTGACGCCGTCCTTCGAACTGCATGGTGTGATCCCCGCGCATTTCGGCGAGAAGAAGTCGCGCACCAGCCTCAAGGACAGCCACGACGAGACCATGCTGCTGCTCAAGCTGATGAATCTTGAGGGGCAGGTGCGGGTGGAGGATGGAGCGACGCATGCCATGCCCGACGAGACGACACCTGTCGACTCGCCCGGCGCACGGCTGATCATTGCCGAGGCGATGAAGCCGGACGACCGGCCGCTTTATGTCGCCTTCTACGGGCCGCTGACTGACATGGCTTCGGCACTCTTGCTCGAGCCCGCCATTGAGAACAGGAAGGTTGTCGTCGTCTGGATCGGCGGCGGGGCATGGCCCAATGGCGGCCGCGAGTACAACCTTTCGAACGACATTCCCGCAGCCAACGTGGTGATGAAATCCAAGCTGACTGTCTGGCAGGTGCCGCGTCACACCTACCGCACCATGGGCGTGACCTATGCCGAGATGATCGAGAAGGTCTATCCGCACGGCGAATTGGGCAAGTACCTCGTCGAGCAGGTGATCGAGTACAACATGCGGACCGATCCGCACATGGAATACCGTTCTCTCGGCGATTCCCCGTGCATCGGCATCATCATGGATCCCGAGGTGGGAGCGTGGACCTGGCGCCCTGCGCCGACCTTCGACGATCAGATGCACTATATCCACTCGGGCCAATATCGCCCCATCCGTGTCTACGACAACGTCAACACGCGCTTCATCCATGAGGACCTCTGGGCCAAGCTCGCCCAGTTCCATCGCCGCGGATCGCGCGACTATCGGGGCTGACGGGCGCACCAGGGCAGGGCGCTGACTTCCATCCAGAGAAGGCCGGACACTCGGTCGGTCGTCTTGAGCACGATGCGAAGTTGGAGCGCGGCGAGGCCGCCCACTGCGGCTTTGCCCGCACTAGCCGGCCTCGCCCTGGACACACTGATCTGACCAGACGCCGACGCGAGGCTCGTCGGCCAATCAATGGAGTACCCGACATGCCATCGCCATCCACTGTCGCCAAATGGGACGTCTTCGAGCACACCATCGTGGCCGAAATTCCGGGCAATCCCTATCTGGAGGTCAGCTTCTGGGGTGTCTTCGCCCTCGATAACCGGACCATCCGGGTTCCCGGATTCTACGATGGGAACGGTAGCTTCAAGGTTCGTTTCAGCCCGGACCAGACCGGCTATTGGACCCTGACCACGCAGTCCGACACCGCAGTCCTGAATGGGCAGACGGCGAGCTTTACGGCCACCGAAGCTCGCCCTGGTGTCCATGGTCCGGTACATGTGCGCAACACTTTCCACTTCGGTCATGCCGACGGGACGCCCTTCTTCCCTTTCACCACGACCTGCTACGTCTGGACCCACCAGCCAATCGAATTGCAGGAGCAGACCCTTGCGTCATTGGCCGAGTGTGAGGCCTTCAACAAGCTCCGGATGTGCGTGCTGCCCAAGCACTATCCCTACAACACGAACGAGCCTTTGCACGACGTGTTCGAGGTAAAGGCCGACGGCAACTACGATCCCGACAAGCCGAACTTCGAAGCTTTTCGGCATTTCGAGGCGCAGATCGCGCAGCTGGCGGAGATGGGGATCGAGGCCGATGTCATCATCTTTCACCCCTACGACCGTTGGGACCACTGCATGTGGACCCAAGAGCAGGACTACCGATACCTGAAGTATCTCGTCGCCCGCATCGCTGCTTACCGGAACGTCTGGTGGTCGCTCGCCAACGAGTACGATTTCATGCTGGACGTGAAGCCGATGGAGCGCTGGGACCGCTTTTTCTCGATCATCGAGGAGAACGATCCCTATGGGCACCCTAAGTCGATCCACCAGGGCGACCCGAACCAGATGTACAACCATCGGCGGCCGTGGGTCGACCACGTCAGCATCCAGCACTACGACACACTCCGAACGGCCGAATGGCGGCGCGACTACGGCAAGCCCATGGTCAACGACGAGATGCACTACGAGGGCAACATCATCCAGAACTGGGGCAACATCACTGCTGAAGCGTTGGTGCACCGCTTCTGGATGACCGTGACGAAGGGGGGCTACGCCGGCCACGGCGAGACCTACTCGCACCCCGAAGATATCTTGTGGTGGGCGAAGGGCGGCAAGCTGCACGGACAGAGCCCGGACCGCATCGCGTTCCTGCGAAAGCTCATGGAGGAGGACGTCAAGAACGGCCTTACCCCCTTCGAGGAACTTTCTACCATACGCTCCTGGCGCTCGATGGGCGCCGCCCGCGACGGCGACGTGACGTTCCTCTATTTCGGCGAGCACCGTCCGGTGATCTGGTCGCTCGGCCTGCCTAAGGAAGACGGCAACTGGGAGGTCGACGTCATCGATACCTGGAACATGACGATCACGCCGGCCAAGCGCGTTCCAGCTCCGATCCCGGTGGTCACCCGCCATGGCGGCACGACCCAGGGTGGCAAGGCAAACGCAGCCTTCGGCATCGAGTTGCCGGGCAAGCCCTTTCTTGTGGTGAGGGTGAGACCCGGCAAGGCGCCCTGATCCGTCCGGATTGCGTTCGCGACACTGTTCTGCGCGGAACGATGAGCAGTATCGCCTGTGGAAGAAAACTGTTGGGGTGGCGGGTGATCCACCGCGGAGCTACCTGCCGCCCTGCTGGATGTTCCCAACGTGATAGAGCGCACTGGCCCGGTTGAGGTGGTCGCCCATCAGTTGCGCCGCGCTTGCAGGGTCGCCGGCCGCTATGGCGGCGAGGATCGCCTCGTGCTCGGCGATCGTGACCGACTCGTGCCCGGGGCTGCGGACAAGATGGCCATGAAAACTGGCCAGCCATGAAAAGAGCGCCTCGCTCAAGGCAATAAAGATCGGGTTGCCGGTCACCCGGGCGATCTCCAGATGGAACCGGCCGTCGAGCTTGAGGAAGTCGGGCGAGCTCGGCTTGGTCTTTTTCATCTCCGCCAGCACCGCCTCGATCCCGGCGAGTTGCTCAGCCGTCCGCGTCCGGGCCGTGATGCGGGCCATTTCCATCTCGAAGGTGGCCCGCGCCTGCTTGAGATGCTCGAGGCTGCTGGCCGAATGCGAGAGGACATGGCGCATGGTCTCGCCCATCTGCCCGATGGCCCTTTCCATCGAGGGCTGGGCGACGCGCGGCCGTTCGCCGTGGCGGATCTCGATCAGGCCCATGCGCTGCAGGTTCTGCATCGCCTCGCGGATCGCCGGCCGGCCGACCTGGAAGCGCGCCATCAGTTCGCGCTCGGACGGCAGCGGGTCGCCCGGTCGCACATCGCCCGCCTGGACCTCCGCGAGCAGACGCTCCTCGATCTGGTGCGAGAGCTTGCGGCGAGCGATGGGTTCGGATTTGGCTTCCATGCTGGGTCCCGGTTAGGCCTGACGCAAGGGCCAGCACGGCGCGGTGCGGCCATCGTGGCAAATAGCGCTATCACGCACGTCCCGCAACGCATTCTGATCGCAGCCCGACTGGCGTCGCCCGATGCGGCGCCTCTGACCACAGCTTCAAGGCCCGCGGCCATTGCAGCTGCCCCAGAACTGGTCTAATGACCTAGACAGATGATGTCCAGGCGATCCAGTCGCACCAGACATGCGATGAATTGCCGTGCAGGCATCGTTTGGGAGCCAGAAGATGACGAAGATCGCCTTGTTGGGCGCCGGCGGCAAGATGGGCGTCCGCCTGTCCAGGAATCTGACGGGTTCGCGTTTCGATGTGGCGCATGTCGAAGTCTCGGAGGAGGGGCGTCAGCGCCTCAGGGATGCGTCCGGGCATGAATGCGTCGAACTGGGCCAGGGGCTTTCACGCGCCGATGTCGTGGTGCTCGCCGTCCCCGATCGCGCCATCGGCAAGGTCGCTCATCAGATTGTTCCCGACCTCGATCCCGGCACGGCGGTCATGGTCCTCGATGCGGCCGCGCCCTATGCCGGCGAAATGCCCGAGCGGGACGACGTCACCTATTTCGTTACCCACCCCTGCCATCCGCCGATCTTCAACGACGAGACCGACCTTGAGGCCAAGAAGGACTATTTCGGCGGCGTCCTGGCCAAGCAGCATATCGTCTGCGCCCTGATGCAGGGCCCCGAAGAGCATTATGCGCTCTGCGAGGAAGTCGCCCGCACCATCTATGCCCCGGTGATGCGCTCGCATCGCTGCACCGTCGAGGCCATCGCCATCATGGAGCCGGCTCTGTCCGAAACCATCGGCGCCACCATGGCCCTGGCGCTGCGCGAAGCCACCGACGAAGCCATCCGTCGCGGCGTACCGGCCGATGCCGCGCGCGACTTCATGCTCGGCCATCTCAATATCGAACTGGCCATTGCCTTTGGCATCTTCCCGGAAGGGAAGTTCTCCGATGGTGCACTCCACGCCATCGAGGCGGCCCGCCCCAAGGTCTTCCGGGACGGCTGGCTCGACTCCATCTTCGCGCCCGAGGCCGTCCTGGCCTCGGTCAAGGAGATCTGCAACCCACCCAAAAAGGTGGCCTAGCCCGGTCCCGCGATTTCGGAGCGCAAGTACAGGGACCGTGCAGTGACAGACGTGAGCCGCATTCTCGCCCACTACCGCATCGAGACCGCCGCCGACCCCCGTCGCGCCGCCGAGATCATGGCCGGCGAGCAGTCGTCCGGCACCTTTGTGGCGGTGCCCGGCGAGACACCTGAACTCACGGAGCGGGCAGGGGCCCGGGTCGAGGCACTCCACCTGCTCGAGCCCGCCGAAGCGCCGTCGCTGCCGGGTGCCCGCCGCGCGCCCGGCGCGCCGATCCAGCGGGCCAATGTCACGCTCTCCTGGCCCATCGAGAACATGGGGCCGTCTCTGCCCAATCTCGTTGCCACCGTCGCCGGCAATCTCTTCGAGCTGCAGCAGTTCTCCGGCCTGCGTCTTCTCGACATCGAACTCCCGGCGCCTTTCTTCAAAGCCTCCCGGGGCCCGCAGTTCGGCATCGCCGGCACCCGCAAGCTCAGCGGCGTCGCCTCCGGTCCGCTGATCGGTACCATCGTCAAGCCCAGCGTGGGCTTCGGTCCGGCCGAAACCGCCGCTCTCGTGCTTACCCTCGCCGAGGCCGGCATCGATTTCATCAAGGATGACGAGCTGCAGGCCAACGGTCCGCATTGTCCCTTCGCCGACCGCGTCGCGGCCGTCATGTCGGTGGTCAACCGCCATGCCGACCGCACCGGCAAGAAGGTGATGTTCGCCTTCAACGTCACCGGCGATCTCGACGAGATGCGCCGCCATCATGATCTGGTGCTGGCGGCCGGAGGCACCTGCATCATGGCGAGCCTCAACTCGGTAGGCCTCGTCGGCATGATCGAACTGCGGCGGCACGCGCAATTGCCCATTCATGCGCACCGCAACGGCTGGGGCTATCTCTCCCGTCACCCGCAACTCGGCTGGTCCTATGTCGCCTGGCAGAAGCTCTGGAGACTGGCCGGGGTCGACCACATGCATGTCAATGGCCTCGGCAACAAGTTCGCCGAACCCGATGACAGCGTCATCGCCTCGGCCCGCGCCTGTCTGACGCCCATGTCGGCCGAAAGCCCCTGCATCGTCATGCCGGTCTTCTCCTCGGGCCAGACCGTCAACCAGCCGCCCGAAACCTACCAGCAGCTCGGTTCGCTCGATCTGATCTATGCGGCCGGTGGCGGCATCATGGCCCATCCCGATGGTCCAGCGGCCGGCGTCGCCAGCCTCCGCGACAGCTGGGATGCCACCGTCGCGGGCGTGCCGCTCGAGCGCTATGCCCAGACCCATCCGGCGCTTGCTGCGGCGCTTGGAGCCTATCGCGCATGAGCGCCGCCAGGCTGCCGGACGGGCGGCTCCTCTCCTGGTACGGCGACGACTACACCGGCTCGGCGGCCGTCATGGAAGTCCTGAGCTTTGGCGGTATTGAAGCGGTCCTCTTCCTCGATGTGCCGACGCCTGAGCAGTTGGCAGCCTTTCCGCATGCCCGCGCCATCGGCATCGCCGGCATTGCCCGCTCGGAGACGCCCGCATGGATGGATCGGCACCTGCCTGCCATCTTCGCCGCCCTGGCCGGCCTGGGCACCGCCCTCACGCACTACAAGGTCTGCTCGACCCTCGATTCCTCTCCCGAGATCGGCTCGATCGGCCATGCGGTCGACCTCGCCGCGCCGCTGCTGGGCGGGTCCTGGATACCCACGCTGCTCGCTGCGCCGGTCATGCGGCGCTACCAGGCCTTCGGGCACCTCTTCGCCTCGAGTGGCGACCGCGTCTTCCGGCTCGACCGGCATCCTGTCATGGCCCGCCATCCGGTCACCCCCATGCACGAGAGCGACGTGGCCCGGCATCTGGCGCTCCAGAGCAGCATCCCCACCGCCTGCATCGACATGACGGCGCTGCGGGCCGCCGATGGCGGCGATGCGGCGCTGGCGCAGATGCTGCGTACCGGCCCTGCCATCGTTACCCTCGACGGCATCGACGAGGCCGATATGGCGCGGGCCGGGCGTCTCATCTGGGAGCATCGCGGGGACCGGCTGCTGGCCGTCGGTTCGCAGGGCGTCCAATATGCGCTGCTGGCCTATTGGCGGTCGATCGGCGCCATCGGCGAGCCGCCGGCCGCCAGCAGCGCTGGTGCCGTATCGCAGATCCTCGCAGTCTCGGGATCGGTCTCTCCCACCACGGCCGAGCAGATCGACTGGTCGGCCGCCAACGGCTTCGGCCTGGTGGCGCTGGACGCAGCGCGACTGCTCGCCTCGCCCGAGGCCGAGATCGAGCGGGCCACGGCCGCGGCGAGGCGCGCTCTCTCCAGCGGACTCAGCGCCCTCATTCATTCGGCCCGCGGACCGGACGACCCGGCCATTGCGGCCTTCCGCGAGGCGGTGGCCCGGAGCGGCATGGCCGTTGCCTCGGCCAATGCTCGCATTGGCGCCGGGCTCGGCCAGATCCTGCGGCACCTGCTGTCGGCAACCGGCCTCGGCCGTGCCGTGATCTCGGGCGGCGACACCTCCGGCCATGCCAGCCAGCAACTGGGCGTCTACGCCCTGACGGCGCTAGCGCCAACAATTCCCGGCGCGGCCCTCTGCACGGCCCACAGGCACCGTGGCAGTCCGATCGAGCTCGCCCTCAAGGGCGGGCAGATGGGCACGCCAGATTATTTCGGCTGGATCCGCGATGGCGGCGGCCCGCGCAACACCACGATTTGAGGAGCAAGAGCGATGACGACGACGGCGAAATGGGATGTGTTCGAACAGAGCTTCAGTGGCCCGGCCACTGGCAACCCCTATCTCGAGATCTCCTTCACGGCGAGCTTCACCCTCGCCAACCGCACCGTGACCGTGCCGGGCTTCTACGATGGCGACGGCACCTACCGCGTCCGCTTCATGCCCGATACCGAGGGCGAGTGGCACTTCACCACGACCTCGTTGACCCCCGAACTGAACGGTCAGACCGGCAGCTTCACCTGCACGCCCGCCATCGCCGGCGTCCATGGTCCGGTGCACGTGGCGCATCGCCACCACTTTGCCCATGCCGACGGCACGCCCTATTTCCCCTTCGGCACCACATGCTACGCCTGGACCCACCAGCCGCTTGCGATGCAGGCCCAGACCCTCGCCACCATGGCCAAGACCCGCTTCAACAAGCTGCGCATGGGGGTGTTTCCCAAGGACTATCCCTACAACGTCAACGAGCCGCTGTTCGACGTCTACACCCGCACTGCCGATGGCAGCCTCGACTTCGATCGTCCCAATCCCGAGGCGTTCCGGCATTTCGAGACCCAGGTCGGCGCGCTCATGGCGCTGGGCATCGAGGCCGATATCATCATCTTCCACCCCTATGATCGCTGGGGCTATTCAAGCATGTCGGCCGAGCAGGATTTCCGCTACGTCGCCTACCTGACCGCCCGCCTCGCCGCCTATCGCAATGTCTGGTGGTCGCTGGCCAACGAGTACGACTTCCTGCTCGATACCAAGCCGATGGAGCAGTGGGACCGCTACTTCCACATCATCGAGGAGAACGATCCCTACCGGCATCTCAAGTCGATCCACAACGGCGACGTCACGATGAACTTCGATCATCGCAAGCCCTGGGTCGACCACGTCTGCATCCAGAACTGGGACGTCAAGCGGACGCAGGAATGGCGGGAGGCCTATGGCAAGCCCGTGATCAACGACGAACCCGAATATGAAGGCAACCTGGTCCAGAGCTGGGGCAGCATCACCGCCGAGGAGCTGGTGCACCGCTACTGGATCACCCTGATGCGGGGCGGCTACGCAGGGCACGGCGAAACCTATGCCCATCCCGAGGACCTCATCTGGTGGGCCAAGGGTGGCGAACTCCACGGCGAGGCCTGGCAGCGCATCGGCTTCCTGCGCGACCTCCTCGAAGCCGATGTGCGCCGCGGGCTCGATCCCATCGGCGCCCAGGGCAGCTGGCCCTGGAGCCGCGTTTCCGGCGCCATGGATGGCAAGGTGCGCTACATCTATTTCGGCGAGCACCGCCCGGTCGAATGGGCCTCCGGCCTGCCGCTCGAGGATGGCAATTACGAGATCGACCTGATCGATACCTGGGCCATGACCGTCACCCGCATGGAGAAGTCTGCGCCTCCCGGCAACCATCCCACGCGCCATGGCGCTGTGGTCCGGGGGCACAAACCCGACGCCGCCTTTGGCGTCAAGCTGCCCGGCAAGCCCTATCTGGCGCTGCGCGTCCGCCAGGTCTGATCGCCCCTCGCGGGGGATCCGCCGCGCCTGCCAACTTCGGAAAGACGCTTTGCGGCGTCTTCCGGTCGTCGCTGCTGAAGGCGGCGAGAAGAAGCGCAGGGATTGGGCGGCTGAAAAGCTGGCCCCGTACTTGCATGCTCGCCCGGCTCCGCTTGAGCGAACCGTGGAAATCGAACTGCCTGAGACTTCCACAGTGGAAGGCATCAACCAAGCCCTGGACCGGATCATTCAGGCCATGGGCAAGGGTGAGCTTTCCCCGGCAGAGGGGCAGAGCTTTGTGCCGGTGATCGAGACCAGGCGGAAGGCTATCGAGACCGGGGACATGATGGAGCGGCTGCGGCGGCAAGGGGCGGTTGAGCAAGCGGTGACGCCAGCTAAGCAAACGCAAAGCAAAAAGACCGCACCGTAAAAACGATGCGAGTTGTCGAGGCTAGGGATCAGGGGTGGGACGGGCAGCGCGCGCCGAGATCAGCGGCCTAAAACGTACAAAGCGGCGGTTCCCGAATGAGAACCACCCCTCAACGGGGAAACCAACGCCTCCCGCTCACCCAGCCCTACTGCTGTGCCAGTAGATCGTCAATCAGCCCGTTCTTGTCGCCCACACCCAGCACGCCGTTGGCCTAGGTCATGATTTCCGGTGTCAGGTATCTCATTCCTAAAGTCGGCCGATGCGAGGAACGTTATGCCACGCTCGAAAGTGGCCGGCCGCACCTGGTCGCACCGCACATCTCGTTCGATCCCCGTGTGGCGGCCTCGGACGCAAATGTGACGAGAACCGCCTCGGCGGAGAGCCCCGGAAACACTGGCCTCGGACGGAGTGGGCGAGCTGTGACGAGGGGGGCAGGACACTTGTTACAAAAGGGTTCTACAGGTGGTCTTACCCTGTTCAGAAAGCCGGTCCCGGTCATCTCGTGCCGATAGAGATGGAAGAGGGGGCGCGAAAACTACGGCGGCCACCGCTTACAGGGCGCTTACAGTCGGAGTGCGCGGCCACTCGACAACCGATTGCCGGCGCGTCTCAAGTAATTGATAATGCTAGTGGAATTTTGGTGCCGGCAGCAGGAATCGAACCCGCGACCCACTGATTACAAATCATCAAATTCGCCCTAACTTCGCCTATCAATCGCTATCCCGCAACCGACGCGAGGCCTTGAATCTCAGGCGTTTACAGCGATATGATAGGCATCGTTACTAACGCGGGATAACGGTCTCAATCAGCGTCGGGCTGTTACCCCTGAGTTACCCGGAGGGCAATTTGGCGAAGGCATTAACGGTCAAGGCAGTTGAAGCCTTCAAGTCGGATGGAAAGCGGCTGGAGGTAGCAGACGGCCACACGCGGGGGCTTTATCTCGTTGTGCAGCCAAGCGGAGCGAAGGGGTGGGCGTTCCGCTATCGCTTTGACAATCGCCCGCGAAAACTAACCATCGGACCGGTTCTCGACGACAGGAAAGTTCCGGTCGAGGGTCTCATTCCCTTGGGCGCTCCGCACACGCTTTCGGAAGCTCGAATTGCTGCGCAATCGGCAAAGCTCCGTGTTGGATTGGGAAGCGATCCTGGCGGCGCAAAAATCGAAGCTAGGAAAGCCAAACCGCTCGATCCAAAGCGCGATTTGGTCGAGACACTCGCGACGACATTCATTAATCAGCACTGCAAGCCGAACAATCGGTCGTGGGCCGAAACAGAGCGGCAATTCAAAACCACCATCTTGCCGGCAGTCGGAAAAAAGCGCGTCGGCGAGGTGTCGAAGTCCGACATTGTCGGAATTCGCGACAGCCTTCTCGATGCAGGCAAACGCATTATGGCGAACCGAGTTTTCGCCACGCTGAGAAAGTTCTTCAACTGGCTTGTCGGTCGCGGGTCGCTTGAAATGTCGCCTTGCATTGGGTTGACGATGCCGAGCGCTGAAACGTCGCGAGACAGGGTTCTTTCGTGGACAGAGCTGGCGGCGCTTTGGGACGCCACTGCCGGGCTCAACGAACCCTTCGGTCAGCTAGTTCGGACCTTGGTCCTAACGTTGCAAAGACGGGAGGAAGTTGGCGGTCTCAACGATGCTGAACTGGAGAGGGAGCGCCTCGTCTGGACGATCCCAAGCGACCGCGCGAAGAACGGGAAGGCGCATGTAGTGCCTTTAACGCCGAGAGTTCTGTCGGAAATTGAAAGCGTCAGAAGGGTTGGCGACAAAGGGATCGTGTTCAGCACCACCGGCGAGACGTCGGTATCGGGTTTCAGCAAGACCAAGAGACGGTTG
>Ga0247832_1000597_pt1 | contig 72870 bp, 60 predicted proteins | sample LaCruzMarch2015__10_FD_192407 | JGI IMG/M metagenome (GOLD analysis project Ga0247832, IMG submission 192407) | Freshwater microbial communities from meromictic Lake La Cruz, Castile-La Mancha, Spain - LaCruzMarch2015_4m | ecosystem: Environmental > Aquatic > Freshwater > Lake | place: Spain... | reverse complement strand
CACTTGGGCACTGGGCTTGCCCCGCACATCGCGCCATTGGTCGCTCAGCCGTCGAATCTCCGAAGTGGTTTGATCGGGATTGCTCGCATCGCTGTAGCAAAAGATTTCGAATCGCTCTTTGTCATGACTTTCAAGCAGCGGAATGAGAAAATAGCAGACCGAATGGAGTCTTAGGTCTGGCGAGATGTAGCCGATGCGTATCTTCTTGCGATCTCCCGCTGTGCTTGTCGGAGCTTTCGCAGGCGGGAATCCAGCGCACTAGTCGTTCCCGCGCAGGCGGGAATCCAGTCGAGTGCGCATGATGCTGGGGTCCCGCCTGCGCGGGAATGACGCAAGTATCGCGTGGGGACACACCCCTTCGGCATTTTCCGAAATGTACGACCTTGCAATTGAGGTGGCTCGCTCGGTAAAAGCCTTTAACGGATGTGCAACGCAATGAATAACGCAATAGAGGTCACCTCTCCCGACGCAGTTGGGGGAGGTCGAATGGAGCCATCAGCGACATTCGGGAGGGGGCATAAGCACAGCCGCAGTCTCCTCGGTCCGAAACCCAGGTCGCACCCCCTCCCGGAGCTTGCTACGCTCGCTCCGACCTCCCCCAGCTTTGCTGGGAGAGGTGACGTTAGCGGCCTTTTTCTGTATCGCGCGGGGACACACCCCTTCGGTACGGGGCGGTGCCGCCCACGTGCCACCCACCTACTATGGTAATCGAGTCGACCTGTTGCGTAGAGTTGCTTCGGAGTAGTGTTCATCTAGGTATCTCGCTCCAGAAGTGATCAATCATCCACGGCAAGGCCGCTTGCAAGCCTGCGACCGAGAGCGCGTCGGACCAGCAGCACGTCGGTGCTGTTGACGATGCCATCTCCGTTAACATCATACTGCGGATTCGATGAGCCAATAGCAGCAGTAACCGCAGTTTGGTCCGCAGAATTGACCTGCCTATCCCCGTTGACATCCCCGAGCAACCGATAGAACGTCAGCGATGTCTCAAACACATTGTCGTTATCCAGGTCCAGTTCAAAGGTGTAGTAACCGTCGGCCCCGTTGGAGTTGCGGCTATTCTGTATGCCTGCTGCACCAAAGTCGACCGAAATCTTGGCCCCGTTGGCACTTAGGAACCCAGTCAGCGGGACATTCTGGGAACCGATCCCATTCAGATCTGCCTTGCGAAGTCGAATGCGGTTAGAGGATACAATTTGCGATGCAACGGAGCTCTGGGCTGTGGTAATATCCAGGTAACGGATGTAGGATCGTTGGACTTGTCCTCGACTAACATCCAACGTCACGAATGACAACACCGCCGCACTGCTCGTCGCAGACCCGGCAGTGTTGGTGAAGACAGCGCGGTACTGATTGCCGTTGTCGCCGGAAACAGTTGTGAAGCTATAGGTGGTGTTTGTCGCACCCGAGATATTGCTCCAGCTCGTGCCACCGTTGGTGCTGACTTGCCATTGGACCGTCGGGGTTGGAGACCCACTAGCAGCAGCCGTAAACGTGGCTGTGTTGCCAGTCACCACCGCCTGGTTGGAAGGACTCTGCGTGATTGCAGGAGCAATTCCGGCGGAGGAAGGTACTAATAGAACTGAATTGGCGGTGTAGTTGACGGTGTAAGCGAAACTACCAACGGTGATTGCCCCACCCTGAATGTAACCAGAGAATTGACCTGTGACACCTCCTGTGGCGTTTACGATAGTGAACGTCTCTGTGCCGGTCATCCCAAGGAAATTTACGTTGAGTGAAAGGTTTACACCGGTGAGTGTCATTGGACCGACGACCGAAAGCTGACTGTAATCAGAATCAACCGTCGCTCCATTTATGTCGATCTGCAACGTATCCCCAGCGGCGAAGCTTAATGCCGAGGTGTTCGCATCGACACCTTGGGTAGCGGGCTTGATGGTGGTACCCGCGTCAAGACCAAGGGTACCGCCGGCGGTATTGATCGCACCGTTTGCGGATTGGGCACCGGTATCCAACAGGATTACACCACCGCTCGTTAGCTGCATCGCGGTGGAAGTCGGTCGGGAGATCGGGCTACTGATCGTTAGGTCACCTGAGGTCGGACTACCTATTCGGAGATTTGCGGCGGCGATCCCATCAAGTTCGGGGTCGGTTAGCCCAAGTTTTCCGGAAGGTTTGGAACCGAGATCGATCTGGCGAGCCGTTTGACTAGGCGCGATCGTTACATTGGCATTTGAGGAGATCGTACCTTGAAGATTGGTTCCGGCAACGCTGAGCGCCACCGAGCCATTGGCGGCTTGGAGACTGCCTGCTGGAGTGGATGGGAGTGAGAATCCTCGGGCGCTGGAACCGAGCACCACGCGGCCTGATCCATCTTGGGTGTTGGTGGCTAAGAAAGCGTCAAGATTGGAAGCGGTCGTTATCGTCCACAATAAACCTTGACCGAAAGTCTGTCCCACGATGCTATTGCTCGCTGCAACCACACCCGAGATACCGCTGGTGCCATTGCCCCAGGTCACCGCACCTACATCCTGGATCGTTCCGGAATCCCAGGTGGCGCTACGAACGACATAGTTTCCGTTGGTCAATTCCGTTATGCCAGTGCTACCGACGATACGCAAGCGAAAATGGCCTGCAAAGCGGAAAATCCGTCACAAAAGGGAAACTATATTTTCCCTGGATGCGCAGATCCAAAAACGCTGTCACGGCGGTGAATGCGACTGTTGTTGCACCTAGCGTGCACCTAACGCGGGAACCTAACACCTAACGGGGCCACCCCTCAAATTGGTCGACAAGCATATCAAATTGGTCGACAAGCATATCAAATTGGTCTACAAGCATAGATGGGTGGCGCCACGGGAGCCCCCGCTATGAGCCACGCTAAGTCGTTCCCGCGCAGGCGGGAATCCAGTGCACCAGTCGTTCCCGCGCAGGCGGGAATCCAGTGCACAAGTCGTTCCCGCGCAGGCGGGAATCCAGTGGAGTGCGAGCGATGACTGGGTTCCCGCCTGCGCGGGAATGACGATCGAATGATGCTCGCATCGCTTGCAGCAATGCTGGGTTCCCGCCTGCGCGGGAATGACGAACTAATGGGAAGCTCATCCGCAGCCCCAAGGGGGCGAACTGGGATAGCCCAGGGCAACGCCGACTGCCGACCCATAAACTGCCGACCCATAAATCCACTTCCGCTGTTTTCCGACGGCGGCCCATAGACAAACAAATGAACGGCATTCAAACCTTCACGATCGCAAACGCGGATGTGATTGGCTGCTCCTTCATCACGCAGCGGAAAGACCGACGGAAGGGGTTCATGGACGATCGCGTCTGGCACTGCTGCAAAGAGTGCTCGAAGCTGATCTCGCCGATCCATGGTTTCCTGCCCACGATGCAGATTGCAGCACAAGTTTGCTGGCACGAGTTGCAAACGTTGATCGTGAGTATCACAACTTGGCGCCACGGTTGCCGCGTTTGCTGTCCACATGAATGCCGAACTGGTCGCTGCTGATAGCAACGTCGGTGACAGATCAAAGCACCGCTTGAGCGCATCGGCTCGATCGCCCGTAAAGCCGAGCGATTCGAGCCAAGGCCAATTGGGACGCATCAAGGGTGGCAAGTGAAACTGGGGTATTCCCAAACTATCCAGCAGATGCATCTTGGCAAGACCTTCAAGGGCCGCTGCCCAAGGATTGGAGTCCTTTTGCTGACTTGAGTGGCTTGCGATATTACCAACTCACAAGCCGCCATAATGATGCGTTGGCCCGATCAAGCCGTCGATGTTGATCTCCGTGAAGTTCAATCTCATCATCCTTAAATTCGCTCGAGCCCGGGAGGCAAATTGGAGGACATGACAAGCTCTTGGTTTTCGATGGAAGCAACCGGATAGCTGCAGTAGTCGGCTGCGAACGAGCCACTGGGGCGGTGGTTTCCGCTTGCACCGATTCCGCCAAACGGCAATTTTCCACTGGCTCCCGTGGTCGGCGCATTCCAATTGATAATTCCCGCTCGCACATGGGAGGCAAAGTGTTCAAACGCCGCACGATCGTCGCTTAATAAACCTGCAGCCAAGCCATATTTTGAGCGATTCGCCATCTCGATCGCCTCATCGAGGTCGTTTACCACGTGCGCGATTGCGAGAGGCCCAAAGACCTCTTCATCAGAGGTAGAAACAGCTTTAGATTGGATCAAACCAGGGGACAGCATGGCATGATTGTCTCCAACGATCATCGCTTCGTTCAGCACGACTGCTCCATGAGACTTGAGATCGCTTTGTGCATCCAAGATACTTTGGGCAGCTTGGTTTGAGACCAACGTTCCCATAAAGGGCTGCGGGTGGATCAACGGGTTTGCCACAGAAATCTGAGCGATCGATCGACTAAGGTCATCCAGGAAGCCACGGTTCTCGGGATGATTGACAACGAATAGTCGGCGCGCACATGTGCATCTTTGTCCGCTTGTGATGTATGCGGATTGAATAATGTTTGCAATCGCAGCTTTTGGATTGTGGATACGATCTACGACGAGCGGGTTGTTCCCGCCCATTTCGAGGGCTAAAAGGCACTCCGGGCGACCCGCCAACTGCTTATGAATTTGAACGCCTGCATGATACGATCCAGTAAACAAGACTCCGGCAGTTTGCGGCATGGAAACGGCCCTTTTCGCTTGTTCCACTGCGCCGTGAATACACTCGAGCACACCTTCTGGTAGCTGCGCCCATCGCCATGCACGCGCGATCCAATCGCCGACGGCTGGCGTTTTCTCACTAGGCTTGAAGAGAATCGTGTTACCAGCCAACAACGCGGGGACGATGTGAGCACCGGGCAAATGGAGTGGCAAATTGTATGGGCCCAAAACGATCATCGGACCCAATGGGCGGTAGCGAATGACGGACGCAGGGTTGTTTGTCAAGTCCCTGGTTATCCAACGACGTGAGCGAATCGCATCGATGGCGTTATCGACTTTCAAAATGGATGTCGTTACTTCAAGATCGCTCTCCCACAGCGGTTTGCCCGACTCCAATGTGATTGTCTTGGCAATGTCAACTCGATTGTTTCCGAGGAACGACGCGAACGCCCTTGCAATGGCAGTTCGTTCCTCGAGCGACGTACGCGACCATTCAAAAAACGCACCCTTTGCTCGATCCATGGCCGATTCGATTTCGGTCGGCGATGCCCAATCACCTGTCCAAGTGATCGAGTTATCAACCGGGCTTATTCGATGATGCGTATCTTGATTTGAATTGTTGTCTTTCGATTCCATTGGGCGTCTAGTTCGCGTTCACTCGTTTTGAATACTGACACTGGCGATTCCGAGCCAACGTTGGATAAGATTTCGACTGACGTGGATGTCTTGGATCCGTCGAAATGCGACCACCACTTCTTTTCGAAACAGAAGCCCTAACTGCACGGGGATTGTGTGGTCATCACCTCAATATAGCATACAGCACAAGGCATGCGGGATTCGAATACCACAGGCTTGACCTGTGGATTCTTTGACCGTAGTCCCCAATCGCCAATTTTTTGAGTTATCATATCGTTCTATGAACGCCTCGAAACAATCGTTTACCTTTTCCACCGAACCTTGGCTTGTAGGTTTGTCGTTCGTCATTTGTGCTTTGACGATTGCTATGGCCTACTTTGCTTGGCGTCGTAGCGGCTATTCCAAACCCGTTTTTTGGCTTGAGCTATTAAGGTGCTCGATCGTCATTGCGGGAGCCTTTCTTCTCAATCAGCCGGAATGGGTTCAGGAGTTTCGATCCGACGAAAAACCCGCATTGATTATTTTGTCGGATTCGTCTCAAAGCATGCAGACCAAGGATGTTTTGGTGAAAAGCGAATCTGGCCAAAGCGAAGTTCAGTCTCGGGCCGATGCCGCGTCTCCCTTTCTCCAGGCCGACGCATGGAAGTCTTTGGCTTCTCGCATGGACATTAAGTTTGATTCGTTTCCCAGCGATGGCACGAAGGACGGAACGGATCTATTCGCCGCGCTGAGCAACACCATCGAATCTTCACAGCGAATATTGGGGGTCGTATTGATTTCGGATGGCGATTGGAATTCGGGCCAGTCGCCGGTGAGCGCGGCGATGCGTTATCGAGCCCAAGGCATACCGATCATTTCGATTCCAGTGGGAGCCTCAACGCGATTGCCAGATGTTGAGTTGCTCAGCGTCGATACTCCGACATTTGGCATTACCAACAAAGCGGTTCGGATTCCGTTCACGATCGAATCGGCGCTCCCTCGCGATTACGTGGCGAATGTTGTGGTGACGAGTTCGGATGGAGAGCGCATCAACAAGGAAGTTCGAATCACAGCCATGTCCAGAACCAGCGATTCGGTCGTGTGGACCCCCAAAAGCGACGGTGACTTCATATTGACAGTAGACGTTCCTCAACATCCGGACGAACTCATCACCAGCAACAATTCGATATCCACGCCGATCGCCATTCGGGCGGAACGATTAAAGGTTTTGGTGATCGATAGTTTCCCGCGGTGGGAGTATCGCTATTTGCGGAATGCGCTCTCCCGTGATCCTGGAGTGGAAGTGTCCTGTTTGTTGTTCCATCCCAATCTCGACAAGGTCGGTGGTGGTAACAAAGACTACATTAAGGAGTTTCCTGCTGAGATTGAGGAACTCGCCAAGTACGACGTTGTCTTTTTGGGGGACGTTGGTTTAGATCAGGGTCACCTGACGTTGGAGCAATGCAAATTGCTGCGGGGGTTAGTGGAGTATCAGGCTAGCGGCTTGGTCTTTATGCCAGGTTGGCAAGGGCGTGAGCATACGCTTGTCGACACGGCGCTCGATGCCTTGATGCCAGTCACGTTGGATCCTTCGCAGCCGTATGGATTCGGTTCGAAAACGCCGATGCGATTTGAGTTGACCGAAGCGGGGCGACGAAGTCTGTTAACGAAGCTTGCGGATACTCAAGATGAGAACTTGGACGCTTGGAACACGCTGCCGGGATTTCAATGGTACGCACCCGTCGTTCGAGCCAAGGCAGGAACCGAAGTGCTTTGCGTCCACCAGGAAATGAGCAACGAGTATGGACGAGTGCCATTGCTCGTGACAAAAACGTTTGGGGCCGGCAAAGTGCTGTTCATGGGTACCGATGGGGCATGGCGTTGGCGACGAGGAGTCGAGGACAAGTATCATTATCGTTTTTGGGGACAAGTCGTTCGATGGATGGCCTATCAGCGCAACATGGCCAAAGGGGAATCGATGCGATTCTATTTTTCGCCTGATCAGCCCGTATTGGGGCAGACGCTTTCTCTGCGAGCCAACGTAATGGAAACCAATGGGGAACCATTAGCGGGTGGCGACGTCACCGCTAGGATTGAGGCACCGTCGGGCAAGTTCAAAGCGATCCGTCTCAAAAGCGGAGGCGTGGACAGTTGGGGATCATTCGAAGGCCGATACGAAATCGAGGAGCCGGGTTCTCATTCGGTGATCCTGTCTTGCAAGCAGACAGGCGCGACACTGGAAACCTCCTTTTTTGTGCAGGGAGCAACCAGAGAACGAGTTGGGTTGGCGGCACGCCCCAAAGTCCTTGAAGAGTTATCAAAAGTGACCAACGGCAAAGTCGTACAGTTGACCGATAACGACATGCTGCAGACGTTTGTTGGAAATATCCCAGACCCACCCTCTATTTTGCGGAGACTGCAGTTGTGGTCTCATCCATTGACGATTTTCTTATTGGTGACAGCGCTTACGATCTTCTGGATCGGTCGAAAATGGGCTGGAATGATTTAGTTTTTTGCTTCGTTTTTCTTGAATTGCAACGTGGATGAGTCCATGCCATTTACGATTTCAGGCCGAGCATATTCGGCTGTTTCGAGCGAGTGATCAAAATGAAAATTGCTTTCGCATTCTTGTCAATCTGTGGATTGCTCTTTCCTGTCCTGTGCTTCAGTTTGCATTTTTCGCAACGCGGCGAAGCAGCGTGGCGAGAATTTTTTGCGGCACCTTTTGCCACTTGGGTTATCTCCGGATTCACATGGGACTTATTGATCACAGCCGCAGCATCCACGATTTGGATGTCGTCCGAGGCGCGTCGGCTGAAGATGCCTGGCTTCCATTGGCACTTCCTCGCTATTTTTCTAGTTGGCATCTGCTTCGCACTACCCACATTTCTTTTTCGGCGTGAAGGGTATCTAGCGAACTCCCGAAACAAGCAACAGGAAGACAAAGGATCGCAATAAAATAATGTGTCCAACAAAATGGCATGAACACAAGGCCATTCCTTTGGCTCCGCTGGCCTTGTGCCATTGAATCCGAGGTCGTGTAGTTTTCAGTCTGCCGCAAACCTTGGGCGAGGGGTAAATTGCTTTATCCCAACCCAAAGCGTAACGGCTTGTTGATTTAATGGTAACCCGAAGCGTTAGAGCGTTAGCGAGGTATTGCAGTCGGCTCCTCGTACCGGATCCAGGAGTTATGCATTCGAGGAGTCGAGTGCTCGCCTTGCGATTGCATAGCATTCACGAATGTCGCTGATTGGATCCTTGGGATTTTCTTCGTACTCAAGTGAAAAGGCGCCATCCGCTGGGAAGTTTGTTTTCGCGAGCGCGTCCACAACAGCCGCGCAGTCGAGGTGTCCCTTGCCGAGGATTACACCCTTTGTCTTGTCTTGCATCTCAGCAAAGTCTTTGAGGTGAACCCCATAGAGACGTCCCTTTAACAGTCGAATCACATCCACTGGTTGTTCACCAGATCGGATGTAATGGCCAAGATCCGCGCATGCGCCTATCCTCTCATCTTTTCCTTCGATTGCACGCAGGACATCGATTGCCTTGTTGTATCGATGCGTTGGTCCATGATTGTGAATTGCTACACGGACATCGAATTCCTTTACGAGTCCATTCAAGCTGTCGAAGGAATCTGGATCTGGATCTGCAGAGAGAGTCTTGATGCCTGCGGCCTTGGCAAACTCAAACGCCTTGCGATTCGCAGCCGCATCTTTGGTAAATCGATTGACTCCATGAGCTGAAATCGTCAGATCAAGCTTTTTGACCATTGCTACAATTTCGGCAATCTTTTCCTTGGAAGAGTCTAAAGGAAACATGCCACTGTAGAACTCGACTTGATCAAAGCCGCAGTCTTTTGCATGTTGTAAAGCTTGATCGACTTTGAACTCTCGCAATGAGTACAACTGGATGCCCAATTTCAATTTCGATTTGAAATGGGTGCTGAGTGCTTGTTTCCAGGGGTAGGCGGCTGCCAGCAGAGCCATGGATGCGGTTTTCAAAGTAGTACGGCGAGAGACATGTTGCATGGTAGGATTTCCTGCATTGGAAAAAGAGGGCTTGGACACTCCACCATTGTTTCATGAATGCTTCGAGGATACAAGCAGTCATCCCCAATCGCTCTTGTCTAGAAAGTCTGCTTTTCGCGGCGGTCGGCGCGGTGATGGCCCCATTACGCTAGAATACGCTCATGCTCTCCAGTGCCACACCCAAATTTCACTCTTTCACATTCCAAAAAACATGTCCAGCGCTGCTGTATCGGACGCAATCACTGTAAAACAAGTCCGTTCTCTTATGGCCGACCAAGGAGTATCGTCCGGCAACCTTCCCGCTTTGGGTGACAAACGGCTCGTACAAGCGTCGCTAAAGCTCGCAACCCTATTGCAGAAGCGAGCCAGCCAATTGCAAACGCCTCAGGAACGTCGTCAACAAGCAGAACTGGATCGAATGCTCCAGCACCCTGAAGACAAATCAACGCTGACACAAATCACCGATCAAAGTTTTCGCAGCTCATCGCCCGGCCGCGTTGTCGACCAGATGGTCCACATTCTGGACGTCCAGGGTGTACCCCGATTCTTCAGTGTCTTTGATCAAGCGTTGTTGAAAGGGTTTCAATCCTTTGGCGAATACTTGCCAGGTGTCGCCGTGCCGTTGGTCAAAGAAAAGATGCGCAAGGAAACAGCCAACGTTATCTTGCCTGCAGAACATGACAAGCTTGCAGGTCATTTGCGTGAGCGATCGCAGGAAGGCCTTCGCATGAATGTCAACTTCCTCGGCGAAGCGATCCTCGGCGAACGCGAATCTCGACGTCGTCTCGATCGTTATTTGGCGGCTCTACAGCTACCTGAGATCGAGTGCGTCTCGATCAAGATCTCCACACTTTACTCGCAAATTTCACCGATCGCTCGAAAGCATTCCATACGCACGGTATCCGATCGTTTAGAGCTGCTCTATCGCGCCGCTGCAAAAGAGACCTTTGTCCGCTCCGACGGGCAGCGCATTCCCAAGTTTGTGTACCTTGACATGGAAGAGTACCGAGACCTACACCTGACCGCCGATATCTTCATGCATACTTTGTCTCGCAAGGGAATGGAGAATGTGCGAGGCGGAATCGCGTTGCAAGCCTATGTCCCGGACTCTAGCCTTGTGCAAGAGGCCATCACGCAATGGGCCGTCGATCGCTTTCATAAGGGGGGCTCTCCAATCACGATTCGGATCGTCAAGGGAGCCAACATGGAACTTGAGCGGGTCGAGGCTTCCGTGCGAGGATGGCCTCAAGCACCTTATCGCTCCAAGATCGAAACCGATGCGAACTACAAGCGAATGGTACTTTATGGATTGCGTCCCGAACACATCCCGGCCGTCCATCTTGGGATCGCGTCCCACAACTTGTTTGATCTAGCGTATGCGTTGGTGCTTGCATCGTCTCAGGACGCTCTTGGGATGGTTCAATTCGAGATGCTCGAAGGGATGGCAAACCATCAGCGCCGCGCGATGTTCGAGCTCACTCGCAGCGTTTTGCTTTATGCTCCTGCGTGTCAACGCGAAGAGTTCATCAACGCGATTGGCTATCTTGTTCGACGCTTGGATGAAAACACGGGTCCAGACAATTTCCTTAGGCACGCTTTCAAGATCGCTGCTGGCGGGTCGACTTGGCAGCGACTTGAAAACGGATTCCTCGAAGCGGTTGAACGAATCGATACCGTCTCAGTACAACCGCGTCGTCAACAAGATCGACGAGTCGCTCCGGAAATGCCTGCCAAGCCCAACAGTTGGCAAACGCTGATCAACGAACCGGACACCGATTTTTCCTTGGTTGCCAACGCGGAGTGGGCCCAGTCGATTGTCGAGCGTTGGCAACCTCAATGCGATGCTCGCGCCAACATCGTTCCACTATCGATCGGCAACCAAGAACGCCAAGGCGATGGAGTGCCATACGATTCGATCGATCCGTCTCGGCCTGGAACCATTGCCGCCAGATATAACCAAGCCAGCCCACAACAGATTTGCAGTGCCGTCGATTGTGCTGAAGCCGACCCATCCGGATGGCGCTCGATGGAGCCCGGCGAACGTTACCGAATCCTTCGCGACGTCGCACAAGAACTGCGAGTCGCCCGCGGAGAGTTGATTGGCGCCGCGATCGCCGATGCGGGTAAGACGATTCTTGAAAGCGACCCGGAAGTCAGCGAAGCCATCGATTTTGTGGAGTTCTACGCTCGGTGTGCTTTAGAACTTCAAAAGGACACTTCCCTCGGAGCGAAACCCTCGGGAGTCGTTGTTGTAATCAGTCCTTGGAATTTCCCAATTGCGATCCCATGTGGCGGGATCGCGGCTGCATTGGCTGCCGGCAACACCGCGATTTTGAAGCCAGCGTCCGATACGGTCTTGCCTGCCTATGTCCTGTGCCAGTGTTTTTGGCGGGCGGGTGTGCCGCGTGAAGCTTTGCAGTTCGTGCCTTGTAGCGGCGCGATGGCAGGCGAACACATGCTTCGCCGGCCTGAGATCGCGCGAGTGATTTTGACGGGCGGCACCGAGACGGCTCTGAAGATTCTGGATGCGACCCCATCGCTCCGTCTTTTGGCGGAAACGGGGGGCAAGAATGCAACGATCGTGAGCGGCCTGAGCGATCGCGACTTGGTCGTTAAGAACGTGCTGCACAGTGCGTTTTCGCATGCTGGACAAAAATGTAGTGCCACCTCGTTGTTGCTCCTTGAAGAAGAGATTTTCCAAAGCGACGAGTTCCGAGAACAGTTTGTCGATGCAATCACAAGTCTCAAGGTCGGTTCGGCCTGGGATGTATCGACCAAAATGGGACCCCTCATTCGTCCACCCTCAGGCGATTTGCTGCGAGGCCTGAAGGAATTGGAGCAAGGTGAAAGTTGGGCGGTGTTGCCGACGCAGTTAGGTGATAACCCATGTTTGTGGACGCCCGGGGTCAAGTGGAATACGACGGCGGGCAATTTTACTCACATGACCGAACTCTTTGGACCTGTGCTGGGCGTAATGAGTTTCCGCCGCCTGGGCGAAGCAATCCAAAAGGTCAATGCGACCGGCTTTGGGCTCACCAGCGGTCTAGAATCTCTCGACGATCGCGAACAAAAAGTTTGGCGAGACTCCATCCAAGCGGGCAATTTGTATATCAATCGACCGACAACCGGTGCGATCGTGTTGCGACAACCATTCGGTGGCATGGGCAAGAGCGCATTTGGACCCGGTGCCAAGGCAGGTGGCCCCAATTATGTGGCGACATTGATGTCCTTCGGCGAGCAATCGATCGGGATCGCACAACCTGCATCCGGGCAACAACCAGAGTCCACCCCGCTCCGAAGCTTCTGGAACAGGCTGGATCGATCCAGCCGGTTGCTGCTGGATCTGCCAAGCTCTACGCCAGAACAGGTGACGCTGTTACGATCTGCGATTCTCTCGTTCGATCGATTCGCAATAGACGAGATATCAGTGGAACACGATCATTTCCATCTAGTCGGGCAAGACAACCAACGACGCTATTTGCCAGCATCACCCATGCGCATTCGAGTGCATGCCGACGACAAACCATGGGATATTGCCGCTCGATGTTTGGCGGCGATTGCAACCAACTGTCGCGCCACTTTGAGCTATCCCGATGGTACTCACGGTTCGACGGTCGAGGTGTTAGAACAACTTACTTCGGAATGGGCAGGTCGCATCGAATTCTTAGAGGAAAGCGACGGAGAGTTAGCGATTGCGATCCAGAATGGCCAAGTCATGCGGTTGCGCTACGCGGCCGAAGAGAGAGTACCTGAATCCATTCGTCGAGTGGCCAACCATCATCAAGTGTTTATCGCCGATCGTGCGGTTTCAACCTTGGGCCGAATCGAGTTGCTCTGGTATGTTGTCGAACAGAGTATTTCGTTCGATTATCATCGCTACGGCAACTTAGGCCCGCGGTCCACCGAGAAACGCGCGGAAACATTGTAGGCCCACCCATGATTGGCACCTCAACCAAAAAGCTTTTCCTAATGCGGCACGCAAAAAGTGACTGGGCTGATTCGTCGCTTTCGGATATTGAACGTCCACTGAACGCACGCGGTCGAGCGTCAGCCCCCTTGATGGCTCGGTGGATTCAATCACATCAATCGATTCCGAATGTCGTCCTTTGTAGTACCGCCATTCGAACACGGCAAACCCTTGGATTGTTGATTGAAAATTGGTCGAGCGGATCGCCCGAGATTCACTTTTTGGATGAGCTTTATCTCGCCACAGCGGCCTCCATTCTTTCGATTGCAAGCAAACACACCGAACGAAGCGCGTTGCTGGTTTTGGGCCACAATCCTGGAATGTCGGATTTAGCAAGCTATCTTGCGCAGTCCCCTGTCGACATGCCAACGGGAGCGATCGGCATACTGGAATCGACCACTAGAAACTGGCCGGATGATTGGTTTCAGGCGAGTTCTTGGAATTGGCGTGGGTTGGTCAAACCACGCGATTTAGGCAATTGAACAATCTAGCAAATTGCGATATGGTTTTGATATAGTTACGCAAAGTGTAACGATTGTTTGGACGATACTCTACGTTAGGTGTTGTTCAGTAAGTCGACGACGGAGCAGGAGCAGATTGAATGATTCAGATAAGCAAAGTGCGTTTGGGTAGAGTGATCGGTTCGAGCGTTCGATGGGCTTCCGCGGCTTCCTTCGCGAGTTCAATGTTGTTGACATCCAGTTTTGCAACCGGCAGCGATGCACAAGTGGTCAAAGCTCTAAGCTATGCGCCGCTACAAGCCGCTGTCGCGTATGACAAAGTCACAGATAAAGAAATCGATAGCTGCACCGCTAAGTTTGAAACCCGCAATGGCTTCGATGGGCTTGTCATTTATAGCACAACAGGTCAGCCGCTTCGTCGTTTCGCAGATAACAACGGGGATCGTCAAGTCGATCAATGGTGTTACTACAAAGATGGTATCGAAGTCTATCGGGACATCGACAGTGATTTCAACGGAGTGGCGGATCAGTATCGGTGGCTCGGTACCGCAGGAACTCGCTGGGGGATAGACAAAGACGAGGACGGCAAAATCGACATGTGGAAAGTGATCTCTGCCGAAGAGGTGACGATGGAGGTGGTGGAGTCGATCAAGGCTCGCGATGACGAACGGTTTAAGAGGTTGCTCGTGTCGGACTCGGAACTTTTGAAACTTGGCCTTGGTGAAGACAAAGGGGATCAGCTTACCACCCGATTGGCAAATGCTCGAAAAGGCTTTGTTGAATTCGCCCGAAGCCAAAATATCATCGATGCCAATACGAAGTGGGCTCACTTCGCTGCGGACAAGCCGGGCGTCGTCCCGGCTGGGACGGAAGGCGCTTTGCAAGACATCGTGGCTTACGAGAATGCGATTGCGATTGTTGAAAACGAGGCAACCAGTCAGCAATTGATGGTCGGGACGCTGGTTCTGATCGGCGACGCATGGCGGCTTGCGGATCTACCACGAGCGATCACGGCAGGTTCGGTACTCGCGGACAGCGGTTTGTTTTTCCCAGCAGCCGCAAGCAATCGCATTGGGCCGAGCGGTACTATGGACCCCGGTCTGACTCAAGAAGTACAAGGTCTATTAACGGAACTGGAACGTATCGAAAACTCACTGAAGGATTACGATGGCAATCGCAGTCAATTGCAAGAAGACAAAGCGAACGTACTTGTCAAGTTGATCGCAGCGAATAAAGGCTCAGATGAGTTGGAGTTGTGGGTTAAACAGTTCGCCGACTCGACTAGTTCAGCAGCTCAAACCGGCGAGTATCCGCAGGGGGTCGCCAAGATGAGGCAACTTGCTGCCCAGCTTACCGACATTCCCAAGGGCAAGGAGCTGATCGGTTACGTCGAGTACCGTTTGATCAGCGCGGACTACTCCATCAAGAGCAGCGGAGAGAAGGCAGACTTTGCAAAATTGTCCGCCGAATACATCGAAAAGCTCGAGGATTTCGCCCTTTCGTATCCTGAGAGTATCGATACGGCGGATGCAATGCTTACGATTGGCCTCAATCTTGAGCTTGCCGGAAATGAGCGAGACAGCGAGATTTGGTACAAGAAAGTAGCAACCAGTTTTCCAAAGACAATACAGGGCGACAAAGCGTCTGGTGCAATGGCGAGGCTCACGCTCGAAGGTCGTCAGATAGGCTTGGTGGGAAAGACGCTTGACGGCAAGAGTCTCGACAGCAAGACCATGGTTCGAAACCCAATCCTCGTTCACTACTGGGCCTCATGGTGCGAGCCATGCAAGGCAGACATGGCTGAACTCCGGAAAATCCAAGCCAAGTATGCTCGACAAAACCTGCAGATCATCGGCGTGAACTTGGACACGGAAGCGAATGCCGCCAAAGAGTTCCTGAGTGCGAGCAAGGCATATCCATGGCCTCATTTGCATGAGCAAGGAGGCTTTGACAGCTCGCTTGCCATTCGACTGGGTGTATTGAGCGTACCTGTCACAATCCTGATCGATGGTGAAGGCAAAGTTGCAAAGCGAACCTCCCATTTCAGTCGGGAAATGGAGAATGCACTCGATGAATTGCTATCCAAACAGGCACCGCAATCATCTAAGCCAGCAACGCAACCATCCGTGAAGCAACCGCCGCAAGGTTCCGCGAAACCGGACGCTCGAAAAGCCCAACAACCCACCTCCGGCGGAAACAGTCTTTTGCCACCCCGCAAGTAGTGGTCAGGTGATTGGCAAATGCGGGTTTTCATCTTATAATGACTTTAAACCTACTCTCGAGGAAAAAGTCATGATGAACGTTCAGGTCTACGACAAGCCGATGTGCTGCTCGACCGGAGTTTGTGGTCCACAAGTGGATCCTGTATTGCCTCGGTTCGCAGCGGACCTTGACTGGCTCAAGTCACAAGGCAATCAAGTCGAACGCTTTAACTTGGCTCAGCAGCCGATGGCTTTTATTGAAAACAAAGAGGTACACCAGCTTTTGGGGAGCGAAGGAACAGATTGTTTGCCTCTGATTTTGGTGGATGGAAAAATCGTGAGTCGCAAAGATTACCCAACGCGAGAAGTGATGGCGAGCTGGGTTGGCACAACTGCACCAAGGCAATTTCTGCCTGTTTCAAATTCCGGTGGATGCTGTGGATCCACTGGTTGTTGCTAGGAAACCGATAATCATCCGCAGGCAATCAGTGCGACAGCGAATTTCGGCTGATGCTGACTCTACTATGGCGATCGGCAGCGCAAACGTCTACGTATTACAGGCTGACAGCCTGTAATAGTCTATAATGCACAGGCTAGCAGCCTGTACTACGGGTATATCTCATCCTGCCGCTCGACGAGAAAGTACAATAATGAAATTCCTTGAACAGACAACGCGCAACCTTTTCTTCACTGGCAAAGGTGGTGTCGGCAAAACGTCTGTCGCGTGCGCTGCATCGGTTCAACTTGCGGATGCTGGCAAGAGAGTTCTGCTTGTGTCGACCGACCCAGCCTCCAACCTCGATGAAGTTCTCGGTACTCCGTTAGGTCATCATCCAACTGTCGTTCCGTCGGTACCGGGACTCTCCGCGATGAACCTCGATCCAGAGCAATCCGCAGCGGAATATCGCGAGCGAATGGTCGGTCCCTATCGTGGTATGTTGCCTGCCGCAGCAGTCGCAAGCATGGAAGAACAATTCTCCGGTTCTTGCACTTTGGAAATCGCGGCGTTCGACGAGTTTTCAAGACTTTTGGGTGATGCATCCGCCACGAGAGAATTCGACCATGTAATATTCGATACGGCACCAACAGGTCACACATTGCGATTGTTGACATTGCCGTCAGCTTGGGCTGGCTTCATGGACAAGAACACGACAGGCACCTCTTGTCTCGGACCTCTCGCAGGTTTGCAAGCAAAACAAAATCTCTACAAAGACACGGTCATAGCGCTCGGCGATCCCAACATAACAACGCTTGTATTGGTCGCTCGCGCCGAAGAGACAGCCTTGCGAGAAGCGGCTCGGACGAGCAACGAGCTAGCAGGTCTTGGTGTAGAGAATCAGCATCTCGTTGTGAATGGAGTCTTTCAAGCAACCGACACAAGCGATCCGTATGCGTTGGCGATGCAGAGGCGTGGCGAAACCGCGATGGAATCCATTCCTAAGGAGCTCGTGAGTTTACCAAGAACGATCATTCCATTGACGGGAGGCGGAATCCTTGGCGTCGAGGCGCTTCGAAGCTTCGGCCACCGGCCAGCAAGTGGCGTAAGCTTCCAGCTTGCGACGACCCCTTCCCAACTCGAAAGCCCCGACCCTACTTTCCTTCCGCCACTTCTCGGTGAACTAATCGTTGAGTTAGCAGAAAAGAAACATGGTGTGATCCTTGCGATGGGCAAGGGAGGCGTTGGGAAAACCACGGTCGCAGCCGCAGTTGCGGTCGCACTGGCGAAAAGAGGATTCACCGTCCATCTCTCGACGACAGATCCTGCGGCCCACATCGCGGCCGCAGTCGCGGGTGAAACGTTTGCGAATCTATCCGTTAGTCGAATCGATCCAGTTGCAGAGACCGCCAAGTACTCGGCTGAGGTGATGAGCAACGCTGGTGGCGGACTTGATGAACAAGGTAAGTCGCTGCTTGCGGAAGACTTGCGTTCGCCTTGCACCGAAGAGATCGCAGTCTTTCGCGCATTTGCGGATGCGGTTGCCCAGGGTAGCGACGGCTTTGTGGTGCTCGATACGGCACCGACGGGACACACGGTACTGCTTCTTGATTCAGCCTTGGCGTATCACCGTGAAGTCACCCGCCAATCGAATCAAATGCCTGAATCCGTAGAACAGTTATTGCCGAGGTTACGCGATCCGGATTTTACTAGGGTCCTAATCGTTACACTTCCGGAAGCGACTCCGGTGCACGAAGCGGCTTCGTTACAACGAGACCTGCGTCGAGCCGAGATCGAGCCGTATGCATGGGTCATCAATCAATGTTTGTCGCCACTATCATTTTCCGATCCACTTTTGCAAGAACGCCAACGGCACGAACAATCTTACATTCGCGAAGTTGTGGAAAAGCAGTCGCATCGAACGGTGATCATACCGTGGCAGATTGACCCTCCGGTCGGAAAAATCGGACTCGAACACCTTTTGAAAGATACCGAGCTGTCGATCGCGTCTTCGTAGAGAAGCTTTAGGGTGGATGGCCTCATGCGCCACGCCAGCCCCATGCGCCACGCCAATAAGTCGTTCCCGCGCAGGCGGGAATCCAGTGGAGTGCGAGTGATGACTGGTTTCCCGCCTGCGCGGGAATGACATGGAGCTGGTTTCCCGCCTGCGCGGGAATGACATGGAGCTGGTTTCCCGCCTGCGCGGGAATGACATGGAGCTGGTTTCCCGCCTGCGCGGGAATGACATGGAGCTGGTTTCCCGCCTGCGCGGGAATGACGTGGAGTTGGGTTCCCGCCTGCGAGGGAATGACATTGAGTTGGGTTCCCGCCTGCGCGGGAATGACGTGGAGCTGGGTTCCCGCCTGCGCGGGAATGACGTGGAGCTGGTTTCCCGCCTGCGTGGGAATGACATGGAGCTGATGGGGCCACCCATCTTTACTCTCACGGCCTTTGCCATTGCATCAACACGATTGCAAAATGAGAACGTTGCGACGTCCGGTGACGGCGAGTCCAGTATCTTGTTTGGGCAACGGCTCGGGGCTACACTGCAAGTGCCATAATCTAGGCGGTCAGCATTAGACAGTCGAGTGTTTGTACGGTACCTTCACAGGCTCAACCTCATAGGCTTAAACCGTTACCTGCACGCGAGGCGTAGAATGATTCCTGAAGTAGAACAAACCAGTTGGATGATAGCAGCTTATTGGTTTTTGATGTTTGCTGTCGCGGTGGTGGTGATGGTACGCGTGACCAATTTCTGGGCAGATGACGGACCATGTACTGTGTTCGAAGCTGTGCGGGCAACCTTGCTGATGGGGCTGGCAGTGTTTCTAACGTATGATCTATCGGGATATTTGTTTGCCCGACTCATGCAAATGCCCGAATTGGGATTCGTCTTTCCCGAGGGTTACACTTACTGGAATTGGATTCGGGAGCCACTTTGTCTGAAATGGCAGGTTCTAGGGTTCGTTCCGATGATTCGTTACCTACCAGTGCTTTTCGCCCTGACAGTTGGTGGTACGGTTCACGTGTTGTTGTGGGATATATCATTCCGTCGAGCGGTACTGGCCTTCATCAGCCAGATTGTCTTGATGGTCTCTGCGATGGCTTTGTTGTCGCTCGCCTTTAGTTTCTTTGTTGGGATGAGAGAAGGTACAACCGCGACGACTCTGTCCACAAGGAACGACGAGCGACGTTCACCGGCGGCGCAACGGCGCGACCAAAACAGAGCCGATCGTGCCGGGGAACAAATGGGTATCAGTACCGCCCGTGGATTGCCTGGTATGCAAGAGCGCGCTCGTGAGATTGGCCTTCGAAAGGGTCCGCTTGTTAATGAGGCTTGGTCAAGGTGGGAATCGATTAATCGCGTCTTTGAGCCGGGTTATGAATGGTTGCGGCCCTTCACTCGATTTTTGCCACTACCAGTGCAGGATTTTCTCAATGGGGGAGGTTGGTTGATTGCCGCGCCGGCGCTTGCGACATTGGGTTGGTACGTTTGGCGAATCCGTCGGCGACGCGATGGAAACAAGAGTTCGAACCCTAGCCAGGCCTAATCGTTGTCAACCTCAATGGGTCACCAGTTTCGGTTGATTGGATTTCCAGCGATAGTTTGGGGTGCAATAGGAAACGCCAATCCCAGAAACGACAAAACCCAGCGAATTGCTGGGTTCTGATGGTGCCGGATGGCTATTGAAGGACTACCTAGTGACCCCGACGGGAATGGAACAACCTGCGGAAACACTGGGGAAAATGAATTGGAATCGATTTTGGGTTCCACCTGCGGTTCCATCTTAAGCCATCCCGATACCGTCCAACTACTTTCCGTATGGGCGGATCTCTAAACAGCCCGGCGTGATCTGCTAGCGGTGGCCAGCAGTTGGTTGGGCAATTTGTCTAAACCACAAGTTACTCAGACGATGCCTGAGGATTGAACGCGTATTAATTCGTTCCCGGTCTGGGCTATTGGCTCCCCGTCATCGTCAAATTGCATAGCACCAAGAAACCTGGTTAGCTCTCTACCCAAATTGCTTTCCTCTGTCCATTGGTCTGGTTTAGTTTCGTCGGCCCACACTCGCTTTTCCATGCATTGAAAGTCGTTATGATAGTGTTTCCACTTCACTCTATATTCTTTTTGGCCAACGCGAAACTCTATAGTTACGTCAAATGGGTCCTTCTTGTCGCCCCTCCGATCGCTGGCTCTAAGGTAAAAAATTCCGTTAATGCCGATGCCGTACTTTTCATTGAGTATATTTATCATTGATGATAAGTTCACGATACCGTCCCTTTCTTAGTAGGAGTTGGCGGATGAAGGGCTTCCCGTGACGTGCGAGACCCTATCTCGTTGACCAAATTGACGACGTCTTGAACCCTGTCATCGCTGCAATCCAGAACGAGCGCTTGCGTATACCTTTCCTCGCCGTTCTCTGTCGCATCGCCGTACTGTGATCGAGCAACGGTTTTAATGCCAAGTTTCTTCAACTCACTGATAAGGGACTTAAGCTCTTTGGGGCGAATCATTGCGTCGTTGAAAGGATTGTTATTGAACACCACAACAACATCCCAATCCTCGTAATACCAAACTCCCCTTCGAGTTGAGAACTCATCTTCGAAGGCCTGTTTTGCTGCACGGTAGGCCAAGCCTTCGAATTCTCGTTTAGTGAATTTTACTTTTGTTTGCATTTCCTCAACCTTTCGTTTGGGTGGCCTACCTTTTGTCGAAGGCCGTTTAACCTGTGAAACTTCGCGGATGACTGTCACCCCAAGTACGTATGCCAACTTATCGAACTTGTCCATCGTCAATCGCCCTCCATTCATAAATCGCGACATCGCAGATTTGTCGATTCCAGCCTGCTGCGCAATTGCATAAGAAGACGTTGACGACTGTGTGACGAGGTTCCGAATTTGTTGGCTAAGTAATTCCATAGTGAAGGGGATTCTACGCATTCGAGCTTTTCAGGTCAAGATAAAACTTCTCGTTCTGGACAACTACTTACATAAACTAGGTATGTTTTTTGCAACCTATTTTCGATTGGCCGATTCGGTTTGCAACGCCGCAAGATCTAGATCTGTATTCCGGTTGCCCTGAATTCGGTTCGCAAACACTCAATGGTAGCTTGGTGCAATGATCCTCCTTGAAACTGAATGTAGAGAATGCGAAGAACTCACTCGAGACGTCGACCAGTACTTGAAGGCGTAGAATCCATTAGACCTTACTTGCATTGGACGCAGTGGTGTGCTGCCGTGGTCTACGTGGTCTACGTGGTTTTGACCAATGCTGCAACTTTCACGTCCATTTGGATTGGCAAGGCTAGGCTAGGCGACGCACGCTGGCTAGCGTTTTGACCGCAGCAAGTAAGCGGCGGTGAGAACGGTCTTGTCTGCGTTGGTTGTAGTCCCCAGATGCGTTGGATACTCCTTTGGGTTGGACGACGATCAAATCTGCGTGTTGCACTTGTAGCCAGCAAGACACAATGCGTTCGACCAGCATCCGCTCAATCGGCGTCGGAGATCGGACAGGCTTGGAACCAAGGATTTCATGGATTTGGTTGACCTGCTCCGGGGAGGTTGGTGACGGCCATGTGATTTATTCTGTTAGGGACCGCCGAGGACAAAACGAAGGTCCGCACGTTGAGCGAAGTGAGCAACACCTTTAGTCTTTGGTTCAATGTCCCCAGCGAAACTTTTGTCCTCCTCTCATCGCTGAACGTGTCGTCCTCCAACCAGAGAACAACCGCAACATCGTTTCCCTGGTTGAGTGCTGTGGCTAGTTGAATGGAAGGAAACTCAGACACCGGCTTCCGGGCAGCTCCAACCAAAGCGGCCAGGGTGTCGCGGGCTTTCACCGCCACTTCAACTGACACCTCGTGGTTGATGCGCTGCTTGTTTGCAATTCGGTGACCGCGAAAATCTTTGGCTTCCAGAAGGAGCAACCCTGAGACATTGTGAAGACCGACCACATCTACCGCCTTGGTAGAGTGGGGGGTGCCGTCAATCATGCCTTGAAGCTTGGTGGCTTCCTTTTGGTGAAAGTCGGTATCGTCGTATTTGAAGGCGATAGACCATTCATCGCCAAACTCAAAGAGCTGGTTTTCGACCTTGAGCGGTGTTGGCATTGCTTAGTCTTGAGTTTGAGTTTTCTCGAAGAGGCTGCCCTCGTAATCATAGAGAGCGGCGTATTCCGCGAGGATGGGATTGTCGGTGAGTTCGGCAAGCTTAGAGCCGCTGCTCACGGTGACGCCTTTCTCGTCGGAGCCCCGACGGGCGAGTCCGAAGAACTTCACCGGGCAGCGCTGATCTTCTGGGATTGCAGCAGGATACTCGGATGCCAGCGAAAGCCGGGTGGTGAGCAGGTAATCATGACTGACGACGAAGATCTGAATGCCCTGATTGGCGAGACGCAGCAAGGTATCCGAAAGCTGCACTACCATCGTGGGATTCAGATTGGCTTCGGGCTCGTCCCAGAACAAAAAGCCGTTCTTGGTCAGCGTGCCGTTGGTGATGAGCTGGGCGAGAGCAGCAAGCTTACGCCAGCCTTCCGACACCAAGTGAGCTTCGATACTACCGTCCGCGCCCGTGACGTAGAAGCGCCCACCTTCGAGGCTGACTTTGCCACGAATCTCCTCTTCAAGCGGCTTTACAAGCTCATCTAGCATTCCGTCGCGTTTACCCCTCAGTTGTTTCTCACTCAGAGCCAGGCAGATGTCCCGGAATGTCTCGTCGAAGGAAAGTTCGCGCTTTTCGTAGGCGGCAACAAATCCTTCAAAGAGCGCAAGCACCTCGCGTGAAGGCAAGAATGCGGCATCCTCCAGGGTGCCCACATTTCCTTTTGCTGCACTGATCTTGTCCAGTGAACTCAGCTTGAAGCCACACTTCCTGCCGTTGGTGAAGCTGGCAGATACTTCGGCACTGGTGCGGCCCTTGCCTCTCTGAACCAAGCGTCCGATCCGGTCATTCTCCGGACGGAATACTCCAGCAAGCTTTTTAGCGAGGCGGTTCTCCAGCTTTTCAGCTTCAAGCACGCTGCCATTGCTTGGAACCTCACCACACTCTTTGATCAGCGTGTAGAGCAGCTTAAGCAGGTGAGATTTACCACAGCCGTTTCTGCCAATGAACACATTGAGCCCCGGCGAGAACTCCAGCGTTTCATCCGTGAATAGGCCGAACTTCTTAATGGAAGCAGATTTGAGGATGGGGGCGGAATCCGGTTCGGTTTTGGCCTTCGTGCTCATGATGTAAAGTGTAACAGAGATTTTGAATGTGTTTCAACGAGTAGTCGGAGTTGCGAGCAGGAAGGCAACGAACTGAGCTCCAAGAATCATTCCCTGATCATGTGGTGAACAAGTGGCTTGGGGATTCTGGCAAGGTGGCGGAAAAGCACTATTTACAGGTGACCGGTGACCATTGGCGAAAAGCAAGCGAACTTGAAATGGTTTGCGATTCCACCTGCGGTTCCATTTCTAGCCCGGCGGAAGCCATCACTAAAACTCATAAAACGACAAAACCCAGCGAATTGCTGGGTTCTGATGGTGCCGGATAGCTGATGATACCTAACCTAGTGACCCCGACGGGAGTCGAACCCGTGTTACCGCCGTGAAAGGGCGATGTCCTAGGCCTCTAGACGACGGGGCCGTGGCGATTCGAACTCTGGAATGCTCGAAACTGATGCAAAGTTTACGATCGGCAGAATTTCTGTCAAGACGAGACAGAAAAGCCTAAAACGAGGAACGAAACTGCAGATTACATGCAAGTCCTGTAAAACGTTGGACTAGGACTCTTCGCTGCGTTCCGTCTCTTGATTACGCTCGGCGACTTGTTCTTCTGAATTTCGCTGGATTGCGTCGAAAACTTCGCGACGGTGCACAGGCACTTCCCGCGGTGCTTCGACTCCAAGCCGGACCTTATCACCACGAATCTCGACCACAACAATAGTGATCTCGTTATTGATGATGATGCTCTCGTTCTTCTTTCGAGATAATACTAGCATGACTTCCCTTCCTCTAATCCTCGGGCAAAATACCCAGCTCCTGATCCTGTAATCTAGTAGACTTTTGCTTTACAACGCTGATGATCAACGGCTGTGAGTGTCTACAGCACATTCGGTTCCATTCAACTCTAAGTACAACACGGTGACAGTCAAGAAAAACGAAGGGCTGTCAAGCAGATTTTCCCGGAATTTTCTTGGATAATTGGCGTTTGTTGCTTAATCGTTATTCTTTTCCAACCTTTCAGACACCATCCACCTTCACGCCGTCCTCAGAAAATGCACGCGCTGCAAACCTGACGTCCCAACGAAAACACCCTGTCCTGCCACTTTCCAAACTTATGCTTTCCAAAACTCCTGAAAAAAATCCCCACAAATTCGACGGGAAAAAGTCGCCTAATCCGACATGGAATGACTGGTTTACCTTCGATTTCCTGGGCGTGCTTTGCATATTCTTCATTTATGCAGGAAGCTCCGTTCCCGCGATCAATGAACCTCATTACTGGACCAAGGCGGCACATTTCTGGAATCCTGGGTTTGGAAAAGGGGATCTGTTTTTGGAGTCGGGAGATGCACATTGGCTCTTCTTTGCGACGTTTGGTTGTTTGACGAAATACTTGCCGATGGTTTGGGCTGTTTGGACTGGACGCTTCATCACCTGGATTCTTTTGGCGTTTGGTTGGACACTTCTAGGACATTCCCTTTGGACATGCGATGCGAACGGGCGGTCTCATCGCGAAAAAAACGCGTCTCTCGTAGCGAGTGCTTGGGCCTTGGTTTGGCTTGCTGGACTCCACTGGGGGCACTGGGCGGGGGAATGGGTGATCGGGGGCTGCGAATCGAAAGGCGTTGCATATGCCTTCGTTTTTATCGGGCTAGCGATGGCGATTCGGCATCGTTGGCTGTTAGCCTGGGGCTCGCTAGGAACGGCAGCAGCTTTTCATGTGGTGGTGGGAGTTTGGGTAATCGCTTGTGTTATTTGCATTTCTTTCCTTTTAGATTGCGTGGATCGCGAGAAAATTTTAGGGCAAACGGGTTCGGGGCAAACGGGTTCGGGGCAATCGCGTTGGCCCGCGATTCGAACGTGGATTGCCCTGCATCGAGCCGGTTGGATCGTTTGCGCGGTTGGGGTCTTGGTAGGCGTTGTTCCGGCCATCCGCATCGATTGGGGGACGGATGCAAGGCTTGCGACAGAGAGCGCCGTGATGCAAGCTTACCTGCGACTGGGCCATCACCTCGTTCCGACTCGGTTTAGTTCGGAGCGATGGCAAGGCTTTGGAGCACAACTCATTGTGGCGGGGATGCTTGCCTTCATTGCGTTTCGATCAAGCTGGCAATCTAGCGTAGACGGCAAGGTGAGCCCGGATATGTCTGGGAGTCAGGACAGGGACGCGAAAACGGCAGCTCCATCGAGCGATCGCTTAGAGGGAAATTTTTTCGCGACGGTGTGGGCTCAATGGCGAGAACTGTTCGCCAGTTTGCCTCGAGGAATGCAATGGATCATTGGCTGCGGGCTTTTTGCACTCGCGGTTTCAATCATCGGATTGTTGGTCGATTTGACGCTGGGCAGATTCGACGCCAAAATCGCGGCAAAACTGTTGCGATTCTATTGGTTTCGATGGAACGATGTAGCTTTACCTATGATGATCGGTTCTTTGGTTATATCGTATGCTTATGGAAAGCTCGTGTTCGATCCGAATCCCGCGTTGCTTCGAGTTATGGCTTGGTTCGCGTTGCTTGTGCCAGGTGTGGTATTGCTTGGCTATCGGTTTGACTCGAATGTCCGCGAAGGAATTCCGGCTGGTGACAAAGCCCACTTTGTTGCTAAGACGGACAGCGAAATGGACCAACTCAATCAATATCGCGATTGGTTGCGAGTCTGTGATTGGATTCAGGGCCATACGGATGAGAACGCACTTTGGCTGACGCCTCGGCGGCAACAATCGTTTAAGTGGCATACGGGACGAGCAGAACTTGCGTGTTGGAAAGATGCTCCTCAGAATGCGGAATCTCTGGTGCAATGGGGCGAACGCCTTGCGGATGCGTATCAGTTCGGCGAGAAGAAAATACTGCAACCTTGGACCGATGAAAAACTTTGGGATCTGCACAAGAAGTACGGAATCCGATATGTTCTGTTGGATAGGCGAGTGGCAAAGCAGTCACTGCCTTTACTGCCACTCCTTTATCCGTCCTCCAATGAGTTCAACGACAATTTTGCCGTTTTCGAATTCCCCTCGATGCCAGAAACTGTGAGCCAATAGACATTGAACAAGAAGAAACCGCAGGAGACGGCCCCTAACAGCAAGCCGAAGAATAAGGATCCGAAACCTGCCAAACCCAAGGCGACCAGCGCTCCTACGCACAAGTCCGTCACCGAAAATCGCAAGGCACGTCATCAATACGAAATCCTTGATTCGGTCGAATGCGGTCTTGTACTGCATGGAAGCGAAGTCAAAAGCCTTCGAAACGGGCGATGCTCGATCGAGGAAGCTTATGCCAGACTGAAGGATGGCGAAATGTGGTTGGTTGGTTGTGAGATCGATGAGTATCGGCAAGCGTCGATTTGGAATCATCCGACAAAACGTGTCCGTAAATTGCTCTTGCATCGAAGCGAGTTGTCTCGATTCGCTGGCCGCGCCAAAGAACGTGGGCTTACGATGATTCCGCTTCGAGTTTACTTTACGGATCGGGGCGTGGCAAAATGCGTCATCGCGATTTGCAAAGGCAAAAAAACTCATGACAAGCGAGAGACATTGAAGAAGGCCGATGCGAATCGCGAGATTCAACGCGCCATGCGGGGTAAGAAATTTGACAAGAATCGATAAACACTTCCACTGTGTAACTTCCACTGTGTAACTTCCACTGACGATGAACTTTGGCCTCGTTCGAAACGTATGTTCCGTCGCGTGATGTTTATCGGGTAAGTACGGGATTTTAGGACCAGAATGCTAGAAATAAGAGACCTTAAAAAATCGTACGCCGAACCATCGGGCAATCCATTGGTCATCATCGATATTCCCCGACTGGATATTGGGGCGGGCGAACAGGTTGTTTTGCGAGGCGAAAGCGGTGGCGGAAAAACGACTCTACTTCATTTGATCTCGGGAATTGTGACGGCGGATAGTGGTTCGATTAAACTGGACGGCATGGAGCTCAACAAGTTCTCGGAATCGGCCCGCGATCGCATTCGAGCAGACAAGATGGGGTATGTGTTTCAAACATTCAATCTGCTACCTGGGTTTACGGCTCTTGAAAACGTGCGGCTTGGGATGACTTTCGCGCGAAAGAAAATGAACTTGGAACGCGCAAAAGATTTGATGAACCGGGTTGGGTTAGCGGATCGAATGAACTACATGCCGAATCAATTATCGGTGGGACAGCAACAACGCGTGGCTGTTGCTCGCGCGTTGGCCAACAAACCTCGACTTTTGCTTGCCGACGAACCGACAGCCAACGTCGATCCTGCGAATCAGAATAGAATCATTGAACTCATCCAGGAAGTTTGCCGGGAAGATGTCGTCGCAATTCTCTTGGTGACCCACAGCGACGAAATTTCAAAACGGTTCGAACGCGTCGAACGGCTGGAACAAATCAACCTTGCGATTGCAACGGCGGGGGCGATGGAGCTGTGATAGGTACGATCGTTTATTCAAACCGAAAATCCCGACGAAGACGTTAACGCACATGAATCTGTTTTCCATCGCTATTAGAAATCTCCTGTATCGAAAACTGCCGACTGCACTGACCATGCTATCGATGGCTCTCGGAGTCGCTTTGGTAGTGATTGTTCTCACCATTTCGGGTGTCGTCGAAAAGACCTTCGAACGAACCAGCAATGTCGGTTACAACTTGATCGTTGGTGCCAAGGGTAACTCGATCCAGTTGACATTCAACACAGTCTTTTTCCTCAGTCAGCCTGTCGAGAATATTTCGTATTCCTACTACATGGAGTACATGCCAGGCGACGACCGTCAAAAAGAGTTCAAGCGCATCGGAGGTATCCTCAAAGAACCAGAACGGTCGGGACTCTATGCTTCCCGGATGAAAAACGGATTTGCCATCCCGCTATGCATGGGGGACTACATTGGATCGTTTCGATGCATAGGGACAACTCCCGATTACTTTCGTTTGCTGAAGCATGGGGACATGAATGATCTTGATTATCGTTTTTCGCAAGGCAGGAACTTCGTAGATTATTCGGATGAACATGGATACTTCGAAGCGGTGCTCGGTTCGCAAGTTGCGGCGGGGATGAAATTGAAAGTAGGTGATGAGATTTTCGCGTCCCACGGAGCCGCTGGCGGGACTGCGCATGATCAAGCATTTCGCATTGTCGGTGTCTTGGCTCCAACGGGCACACCTAATGATCGCGGCGCGTTCGTCAACATCGAAGGATTCTATTTGCTCGAAGGGCACATTGCACCGGACCGGGATGAAGCGTCAGGAATTGAAAAAAAGGGGACGATAGTAGCACCCGAACGAGAATCTGCCTTATCGAAAGTAAGGTTGCCGATTGAAAAGCGCGAGGTCACCGCCATCCTGATCAAGTCGGAGGGACCAAGGGCAATCGGGCTTCAGAAGGACGTTAACAAGACGCAATTCGCGCAAGCGATCTCACCCATTGCGGAGATTGCGGGTTTGCTCGGTCTCTTCATTCAACCGATCAAGTGGGCGTTATTGGCGCTAACGAGTATGGTCTGCCTCGTCAGCGCCATTTCTATCTTGGTCAGCATTTACAACAGCATGAGTGAGCGCAAGCGGGACATTGCGGTCATGAGGGCACTCGGAGCATCACGCGATCACGTAACGCTCATTATTCTCGTGGAATCGGTATTGATTGCGCTCGGCGGGGGAATACTCGGTTGGGTCGCTGGGCACGCTGTTGGTCCGTTGGCAAACGCATGGACTGAATCCGCAACGGGGGTTAGGATCCAATTCTTCAACGTCAATTCAGCTCTTGAACCTTGGATTGTCCCGGGTTTGATTTTGATTGGGACACTGGCGGGGATTATTCCTGCAATGTCGGCGTACAAAACGTCTGTTGCGAAGTCGCTTTAGGATTCTGCAACTCAAGGACGTTGTATTAACTGCAAAGTTGCATTATTACTTTGGGGGTGGTAGCTTCAGAAAGTCTGTAACGTTGTTGACTGTCTCTGGTTCTTTGGGTTGGAACATCCGCGGGAGCCAGTTCGACTTTGGAGCTTTTCTGGGTGTCGATGAGTATTTCGGCGGTTTAGGGTCAGGATAGGGATCGAGCAATTCGGTGGTTTTGTTCCACCATCGCTTTGACGTTCTACTCATCTGGTTCCAAGTTGACGTCTTTGGTTTGGAGTAGGATCTGACATTCTGGCTTTTCGACCAGGGCATTTTTGGAGATTGCCATTTTGGGAGCCAGGATGTTTTTTCCGACGAGGCAATATTCGTGTAAATCGGACTTGAATCGCGGCTCCAGGCGGACTTGGGCAATGGATTCCAGTTCCATTCCTCTGCCGACCCCACCGAAGCCGTTACGCATCCAAACAAAAACACTGCGATGGTGACGGAATGAAGAATCTGTCGTTGCATCATGGGATCCGTATTCGAGGATAAAAACGCCAAGACTTGTTAATCCCTATGAAATTTCAAAAGCCACGTCTAGATCGAGCACGCAGGTTTTTACTGGAATCCTGCAACCTTGGTCGGTAGACGATCACTTCGGGCTCTCTTGGCGAAGGAATTCTGGTACGGTGCGTGGCTTCTCTGGTTCTTTTGGTTGGAACATTCTCGTGAACCAGTTCGGCTTTGGAGCTTTTCCGGTTGTCGGCGAGTATTTCCGCGGTTTAGGGTCAGGATAGGGGTCGAGCAATTCGGTGGTTTTGTTCCACCATCGCTTTGACGTTCTACTCATCTGGTTCCAAGTTGACGTCTTTGGTTTGGAGTAGGATCTGAAATTCTGGTTTTTCGACCAGGGCATTTTGGGAGTTTGCCATTTTGGGAGCCAGGATGTTTTTTCCGACGAGGAGATATTGGTGTAAATCGGGCTTGAATCGCGGCTCCAGGCGGACTTGGGCAATGGATTCCAGTCCCATTCATCTTCCGACTCCTCTGCCGATCCCACCGAAGCCGTTACGCAGCCAAACAAAAACGCTGCGACGGTGACGGAATGAAGAATCTGTCGTTGCATCATGGAATCCGTATTCGAGGATAAAATCGCCAAGACTTGTTAATCCGTATGAAATTTCAAAAGTCAAGTCTAGCCCGATTCCTGGGAATCATTTGCTCTGGAATTGAAAATGGTTCCATAGCGGCCTTGCAGAGGAGCCCGCAGTTCTTATAATCTCCGTCCCCCGATCAAGTTAGCGACGCTCTACGTGTGGTTAGCAGATCGTGCAGTGGGGCATTTCCTCCGGAAAGATAGACGCAACGGGCATGATCGAACAGGTTCCTATTGCGGGCGTAGCTCAGGGGTAGAGCACAACGTTGCCAACGTTGTTGTCGTGGGTTCGAATCCCATCGCCCGCTTTTTCTGTTTGATTGTGCCCTTTTTTTGTACCCTTTAGAACGTTTGATTCGACATGGCGACTGCGGAAACCAAGGCACCAGATTCCAAGTTGGAAATGGTAGTGAAGATTGATCAGCCGAGCACCTGCCAACGGCATGTGGTGGTGACCATTCCAAGAAGCGAAATGGATCGTTACTTCAAAAATGCGTTCAACGAGATCGCGCCCAAAGCAGACCTGCCTGGCTTTCGAGCCGGAAAAATCCCGCGAAAACTTCTCGAGAACCGATTCAAAAAGACGGTTGCCGACCAGGTTAAGAGCAGCTTGGTTATGGACAGCCTGCAGCAAATCACGGAGGGTGGCTCGTTCTCCGCTATCTCCGAACCGGACATGGACTTCGGAGCCGTCAAACTTCCGGATGCGGGCGACTTCACATTTGAGTTCAAGATCGAAGTGCGGCCGGAATTTGACACCCCCAACTGGCAAGGTCTCGCACTAGACAAAACCGTCTTCGAATTGACGGACGGCGAAGTGGACCACCAGTTGGCTCGGACTCTCGAACGAGTCACACCGGGTGAAGCATACGACGGTGAAGCGGCCATGGGTGACCGAGTGGTCATCAACGCAAGCTTTAGTTCAAACGGCCGACAAGTTAGCAAGATTGAAGAAGAGGTGATCACGCTTCGCAAGCGATTGAGCTTGGCTGACTGTATGATTGAAAACATCGGCGAGTTAATGGTCGGTGCCAAAGAAGGGGACAAGATGGCCACGACCGTCAAAGTTTCCGATACATCGATGAACGAATCGTTTCGCGGCGCCGAAATGGATGTTGAATTCGAAATCGTTGAGATACGACGTGTCAACGTGGAAGGGTTGAGTGGATCGGTACTCGAGTCAGTTGGCTTCGATACACCCGAAGAGCTTCGCGCATTCGTGCGTTCGGAACTAGAGAAACAAGCGGATTATTACCAAAACCAACTGCTTCGAGAACAAATCACCAAGACCCTGACGGCTGGAGCCAACTGGGAATTGCCTCCGTCTTTGGTTCGAAAACAAACCGAGCGAGAATTACAACGCCGCGTTCTGGATCTGCGTCGCAATGGATTCACGGATGATCAAATCAAATCGGTGATCAACGGAATGAGGCGAAATGCAGAGCAACTAACCCAAGATGCACTTCGTGAGCACTTCGTTTTGGAGAAGATTGCAGAGTCGTTGTCAATCGAACCTTCCGAGAAAGAGTACGAAGACGAGATCCAAGTGATTGCCGAGCAAAGCGATCTGTCTGCGCGTCAAGTTCGAGCGAAGCTAGAGCGTACCGGTCAGATGGATGCGCTCCGCAACCAAATCCTCGAACGAACCGTGATCAGCAAAATTGTCGAAGCGGGCAAGGTCACTACGATCAAGGGTGACTCAATTCTGAAGGCAGATCCGGACGAATTTGCAATCGAGTTCCAGGCAGCACCGGTTTCCCAATCGTTGCCAGAAGCGAAGTATAACGAGCAGCCGGAAGATGGCAGTATCGAAAAGACGGTTAAACCGACCTAGGATCGTTCGATCAAAAGCCTTTGGTTGACAAAAGCCTTTGGTGGACTCGCGTAGGGCTTACTGGCTATGGGTTTTCAAACGCATGCACCGGTCGAAAACCTGAAGCAAAGAGCTGATTTGTTGAGAACTTTGCGCCGCTTCTTCGATGAACGCGGCTTCACCGAAGTTCAAACGCCGGTGCTCAGTAGAAACACGATAATCGATCGGCATCTGGACCCTCTCGAGCTTGTTATGGCGTTGCCGGGGGAGATTCCGACCAGGTGGTATCTGCAAACGTCGCCTGAGCAGTCGATGAAACGACTCTTGAACTCGGGAGTAGGAAGCATCTACCAGATTGGCCCTGTATTTCGAAGCGGCGAGCGAGGGGTAAATCATAACCCTGAGTTTACCATGGCGGAGTGGTATGACGTAGATGCCTCGTTGGTAGACGGCCTGGACCTCCTGGACGATCTGCTTCGAGCACTTCTCGGTACAAGCTCATCGGCGCGAATGCGATTTGACGAAGTGTTTCGAACAGCTACTGGTTTGGATCTGTTCTCGTCGAGCGCAATCGATTTAGGGCGTTGGTCCGTTGAGCAGAACTTGGTTGAGACGGAAGATTGGTCCTCGGATTGGGACGACTGGGTTAATCTAATTTTTTCGGAACGGGTTCAAGGGACTTTGGGATTGGAGCGGCCTGTTTTGGTTACGCACTTCCCTGCATCCCAAGCGGCTTTGGCTCGCGTTTGCAAAGATGACACTCGAACAGCGGAACGCTTTGAAGCTTTTTTTCGAGGTGTCGAGCTTGCCAATGGTTATCACGAGTTGTTGGACGCCGATCAATTGCTTGCAAGATCGGTGATTGCGAACAGGCAAAGAATTGGAGATGGGAAGCGAGCATTGCCATTGCAAAATCCACTGTTTGAGGCGATGCGAGCAGGGATGCCTAGCACATGTGGCTGCGCGCTGGGATTCGATCGAGTGGTGATGCTCGCATGCGAGGCGGGCTCTCTGGATGAAGTAGTTGCGTTCACGGCAGAGAATGCCTAATTGCTCGCCTTAATGGACACAACCGACAAAAGGTGCAGGCACGCTCCGCCGTGCCGTTCGCAGTCAAGCTTTTGCCTGGATTCCAGGTGGACGGCACATGGAATGTGCCTACTACTTTGACTTTTGTCAGCTGTGTATTATTGTCCGACCGATCCAATTTGTTTTTCAATGAAAGTGAAATCGATGCAAATGAAAATTCAAGAAATTGGGAATCGCTTTTCGGTGCCAGGTGTTCGGTTTGAAATGGCGCATGGCGGAATGATCCGAATCGCGATTGAAACCGCTGTTTCGAGGGGCGAACTCTATTTGCATGGCGCACATGTTTCTCGATTTCAACCTGCAGGTTGCGAGTCTGTGCTTTGGATGAGCGAATCATCGTGCTTCGAATCCGACAAGCCGATTCGCGGTGGAGTTCCGATTTGCTTTCCTTGGTTTGGACCTCATCCGTCCGATGCGAAAGCGCCGGGACATGGTTGGGCTCGATTAACTGAGTGGGATTTGGTGGGGTGTGGAATTCTCGATGACGGAGGTGTTTCGCTTGATTTAAGGACAAAGAGTACCGATTTCGAACTGTCCTTTCGCGTCGAATTTAGCAAGTCATTGAGAATGGTCTTGAGCGTTGAGCTTTCTGCTGGCACGATTGCGTCGCGACGTTTTGAAGAAGCGTTACATACTTATTTGAGTGTTGGAGACATTCATCAAGTATCCATATCGGGGCTGGAGTCGGTGGGATACCTCGACAAAGTTGGCGTTTTAACCAAACGGGATGCGTCGAGTGAGCCGATTCAATTTTCCCAAGAGACAGACCGCGTATACAACGACACGATTGCCAGCTGTGTACTGAACGATCCGCAATTGGGCAGGACAATTACCGTTCGAAAGGCTGGTTCCCTTTCGACGGTGATATGGAATCCATGGATTGAGAAGAGCGAGCGAATGCCCGACTTCGGAGACAATGAGTGGACGGGAATGGTCTGCATTGAGACCGCAAATGTGGGTAACAATTCTGTCGAACTCTCGCCAGGACAGGTTCACACAATGAAAACCGAAATCGAAGTCACACCATGGAAAAATTAGTGATCAATGGCCCCAAGTCTCAGTCGTCCGTCGGTGTACCAATGGTCGCCACCACCGTTGTGACCTTCGCGTACCTTGTGGAACGAATCGATGAATCGCGCATCGACGATTTCACCGGTCTTGGTGAGATCGTCGAACAATCCATCGCGTTCAACGTCGATATCGGCATCAATGTGATGTGTGATCTGCCCGGTCGTGTAACTTAAACCGACACGTTTATCATACGTGACAGAGCCAAACCAGAGTGGTCGGCCCATGTCATCGAGTTCGGTCGATTTCCAAAACCGCACGTGATGACGTTGTTTTGGGTCGTGGCCTACGGGCTTTTCAAAGGCAAGATCTTCTCGGCGGCCAAACAAGTACAGATTGCTGACCGGAGCATCGACGTACGGACGTTCAAGTACCGTATCCGCCGCGATTTTCAAGTCGCTTCGCAATCCCAGCGGATCCGCTGAATACCAACCTGCGGAACGAATGATCCGATTTACTTCACCCTCATCACCGATCAAACCAACATTGATCGGATCACCTGGATGTCCGTCCGCGGTTTCCGTGATAGTCGGACAGTTTTTTAAGGCAGGGTGCCAACGACTGTAACCCCGCCAAACGAATGGAATCAAGAGATATGCTAAACCAAAATAGCCCAGCAAAACCAAGCTAATGGCAATCAAGAACATTCGATGCGGTTTTTTCTCTTGGTGCAAGCGACGAACTTTGACTGGAATGGAAACTACCTCATTTCGAATTGACAACGTTGATGAGTCGATTGTATCCACGACTGCCGAGTTCTTAAAGCGGAGCAATATGATCCGCCCGGTAAATTCTTAAGTGATCCCCGAATCCTCACCGGACCGCTTTCGCGGTTCCGCTACAAAGTGATTGCCATTTGGCTTTCGCCATCTGCAGTCTGCCGCTCGACCAAACATTAATCCACCTTGTGAACTGCGAACGCTTTGTGAACTGCGAACGCTTTGCGAACGCTGTGCGAAATGCGAACGCGTTCGATCGTAGATTGCGCATCTCCGCAAGTGGGTGGATTCCTTCAAGTCAAGTGAAACCGTTTCTTTATGGGGGGCTATCGCTTTTCCGCACAGTCTCTTACAGTGACTTACACCCAAGTTTGTTCAGAAATAGATTGCAAAGCAAGCGGGAATGGACAACAATTGGCGCGGCGGGTTGGATTCCGATTTTGCGAATTGATCGAAGATCATTATTTTCTTCGCACGAAAACGGTTTCTACCTTCAAAGGAAATTCTCTACCTTCCAAGGAAATATTGTGCAACAAAAACTTCGAGCTTGTGGGATCGTGTTTCTGCTTGGGATTATTCCCTGTTCTTCGACTTATTCGCAGACTCCTTCGCCAGCCCCAACTGCGGTGAAAGCACCGGAAGCGAAAAAAAGTTCGGATGCCATCGTTGAGACCATCCAAAAAGAGGTTGCAGCGTCGATCTTGGCATTCAACAAACGGGATGCAAAAGCCGTGGCCGAGTTTTGGACAAAAGATTGCGAATATGTCGATGAGTCCGGGCAGTCTTTTGTTGGCCGTGGTGCCGTTGAAAAACTATACACCGAACTCTTTGCGGCGCAACCCGAAGCCAAACTGCAAATGATGACCGATTCGATACGACTGCTGAGCGACAGCGTTGCCATTGAGGACGGACAATCGGTTTTCGAGCCGGCACCGGCAGCTGGGTCTATCATCAGCAAGCACACTGCGATTTATGTCAAGGTTGACGGAAAATGGTTATTGGCTTCGGTTCGGGAAACTCCGGTCGATAAATCGTTGCCGTCCGACGATTTGGCTGACCTTGAATGGCTTATCGGTGATTGGACGGCGGAGGAGAATGGAGCTCGCACCGAGTCGAAATGCCGATGGATAGTCAATAAGAAATTCGTCGAGCGGTCCTACACGACGACGCTGGTCGATGGCACAGTGACAACAGGCCTACAAATCATCGGATGGAATTCGCAAGAAAATCACGTGCAGTCCTGGAACTTCTCAGCGGATGGAGGGCATGCAATTGGAATTTGGTCTGCGATCGAGGGAGGATGGTTAGCGAAAGTGAGTGGCACGACCGGCCAGAGCGTTTCCACCACCGCCGTCAATTTGCTCAAACGTTTGGATGACAACGCTTATGTTTGGCAATCGGTGGACCGGACGATTGGCGAAGTCCGAATTGCTGATACGGGTGAAGTCATTATACGACGCAAGCCAGCGGCTAAATGACTAGGGTCACAGTGATCGACGTTTCAATAACTTACGGTTCTATCCTACACAAAATACTGTCCTTTTTCGGAGTCTCGTCATGTCTAAACGATTATTGATTGTTGCGGTTTGCGTCGCGATTGTTTCTATCCAATCCTCTGATTGCTGGGGCCGTGGCCGCGGTGGCGGTGGCCGTGGCGGCGGAGGCGGCTTTGGCGGAGGCGGAGGAGGCATCAGTGGCGGGGCCTCGCGAGGCGGAGGCGGATTTTCAGGCGGAGGTCGCCCCAGCCCATCGTTTGGTGGTGGCGGTCAAATGAGCAGGGGGAATGTCGGGGGTGGAATGGGTGGCGCGTCTCGTCCGAGCGCTGGTAATTTTGGAAACCCCAGCGGGATGAATCGAGCACCAGGTGGAATCGGAGACGCTGGCAGAGGCGCTGGTAGCTTCAATCAAGCGGCTGCCGGTCGCCCGGCAGGTGGAGCAGGTAACTTCGGAGCGGGGGAATTCGGAGGCGCCGGGCGAGCTGACGGAGCGGGGCGATTCAACGCACCTAGTCAAAGTCAGCTCGGTGGATTTCTCGGGCTACCATCCGACGAAGGTCTGAGCCACGCTGGCGCTGGAGCAGGAAACATGTCCCGTGCGGATGGAAGCAATTTTGATGTGAACGCTGGGTACAAGGAAGGCCCTCGCGGTGGCCAGGCAGCAGGTGTGGCAGTAACAGGTCCTGGTGGCAACACAGTGGGTCGCGGCGCGGCAGTTGGTCCGCAGGGTGGTGTAGCCGTCGCAGGTGGCGTTCGGGGTGCCGACGGCGGGACTGCTGTTCGCGGTGCAGCGGTTGGTCCCGGCGGTCAAGCCATTGCTGGTCGCGGTGCAGTTGGACCTGGTGGTTATGGAGGTGGCAGGGCGATTACGGCTGGCCCATTGGGCGTAGGAGCGGGTTTCAGTCGCGTAACCCCCTCGGGCCGCTACACAGCTGCAGCCGCCGTGCGAGGCAACTATAACAACTGGGGCATCTACGGCCGAGGTTGGAACGCTCAATACCCAGGTGCATGGGTTGCAGCTGGGCTGACCGCCGGTGCATTGTGGAATGCCGCGACTTGGGGTGCTGCATCAAACTATTGCGGATATAGCGAGCAACCTCCGGTCTACTACGACTACGGAAACAGCGTCGTTTATGAAGATAGCAATGTCTACATCAATGGTGACAGTGCGGGCACAGCGGAGCAGTACTACGACCAAGCTGCCGCTCTTGCTACGACTGGTGCAAAAGCTGAAGCAACCTCAGATGGAGATTGGCTTCCACTAGGCGTTTTTGCATTCACTAAGTCAGACCAACCAAAGTCTGACATAACAATCCAACTTGCGGTCAACAAGCAAGGAATCGTACGCGGCAATTACACCGATACGGCGATGAAACAGAACCAGGTCGTGCAGGGCTCGGTCGATAAGAAAACGCAGAGGGTCGCCTTCACCGTCGGGGACAATAAAACAAACGTCATCGAAACAGGCCTGTATAACCTGACCAAAGACGAAGCTCCTTGCCTACTCCACATCGGGAAAGACAGCACCGAACAATGGTTGTTAGTGCGATTGCAAAATCCAGAGACCCCAACAACTTAGGACCGCTCGATCAATCCTTGTGCCGAGCAGCTTCCTTGTGGCTGCTCTTGGAACGGCGGACACGAATATACATCGGGCTTTGGTCTCTGCGATTGGGCTGATCATCAGTTCCTTGTGGTGGGTTTGCAGTCTAGAAGCAATGTCCGATTTTCGTCAATCCGGCAGGAAGCCGAAAGGATTGAACACCCACGCCGAATCTGGATTTTGTGCTACCTACCCCTGGTATTCGTTGTGGGGTGGATCTTGTCGACCGTAATCCACGTGATGTTGTGGAACCGTCCGCTGGGAAGCTAATCCCAAAACCGAATCAAAAAGAGTTAGACACCCCATGTTATTACCAATTTTATGGAACTCAGCCATGACGAGAAAATCTATCTGCTTGACCGCGATTGCATCATTACTTCTATCTGCATCGCTAGCGCACGCGCAATCGCGTGGCAGAGGAGAGCAGAAAGGAAAGGAGACAGGCAATCCAGAGGCCGGAAGGGCGGGTGGCAAACCTGGGGCCGGGAAGCCAGGTGGAAAGCCGCCAGGTGGAAACTGGTCAGAACCCAAGCCACCGGCTGGCAACCAGCGTAAAGAACCACAGGGCTTTAATGCGGCGAATGATAACTCTAAGTCCTCCAAAGCTGAAGGTTCTGCGGCTGGCGCGGCAATTGCTAATCGAAATACTCCAAAGGCCTCGGGCGCTGAGGGCGCCGCAGCCGGTGCAGCAGCAGCGAACCGTAATCAGCCCAAGGCTACCGGCGCTGAGGGCGCCGCTGCGGGCGCAGCCGCCGCAAATCGAAATGCTCCAAAGGCATCGGGCGCTGAAGGCGCCGCAGCTGGTGCAGCAGCAGCGAACCGTAACGTACCCAGAGCGACAGGCGCTGAGGGCGCTGCCGCTGGAGCCGTAGTTGCTCGCAACAATGGAACTGCCAGGGTGGGTGCTGCAAACTACGACGAAGTAAGAAACTCCTTCGACCGCCACGACCTCTATGGGGCGGATTGGTACGGTTCGCACGCTGGGGTTTGGAGTGTGGCTAGCTGGCCTGCCAACGCCGCTTGGGCGACTACTGCCTGGAGCGGTTTAGCGCAACACTTTGGCTACGGCAACAGTGCGCCAATCTCGTACGGCTTTGGGACCAACGTCATCTGTGAGAATGGTAGTGTGTTTTTGAATGGTCAGAATATTGGTACCGCAGAAGAGTTCAGTCAACAAGCCGCTGAGTTCGCTAAGTCAGGTGCCGAAGCGCAAGTATCAGCTGAGGACAAATGGGTGCCCTTGGGTGTTTTCGCGATGGTTCGAAACGAGCAGCAACATCCTCAGATGATTCTGCAATTAGCCATGAATCAGCGAGGAAATCTGCGCGGTAACTACACCGACGAAACGACGGACAATACGATGCAGATTCAAGGTGGAATCGATGCGAAAACACAGCGGGTGGCTTGGACCGTCGGCAGCAACTCCAACGCTGTTATGGAAGCTGGCCTGAGCAATCTGACCGAACCCGAAGCGACAGCATTGCTGCATAAAGCTGGTAAGACCGAACCCTGGACCCTCGTTCGATTAGAACAGCCGAAGTAGAAAAGACGTGACCTCGGTTCGGGCTCGGCGCGTCTTGCCCAAGAGTGACCTACCGTATGTCGGGGCCGCCGGGTGCGACCATTGGAACTCTATTTGTCGAGCAGGTATTTCTCGATGAATAGGACGGTAGCACAGAATTGAAAATCCGCATTGTTCTTTTTTCGAAACCCAGCCTTTTCAGTGTTAGTTGATAGGTAGTTGACTCGAACTTATCGATTGAATGTGTTTTCAATTGCATTTGCTTCCATGTCTTTCCTTGCTGAGTTGCCCAGCGGTTCATCCCGCTGGTTGGCCCACAAGCCATCACATGCTCCGGCGTGTCAAACCGGTGCGAGTTGGGCTCAACAGCCAAGCTGTCGCGGTGAGGTGCACACCAGCTAATCAAGAACTACCACTTTGGCTTCTCGAGCATGGGATTAAATCCTGGACTTTTAAGACGCAAAACAGAGATCGGGCGAGCGACCGCAGTCCAACGCGATGTCCTAGATCGACGACGCAGTATCTAATCCTTTATATGTTACCCGTTGTCATCTGACGAAGTGTCGGATACGTTTCGCAGCCGTTTGAGTATACGTGAAATCTCTTTTGCTAGCGTCGCGACATCGGATACTCGGTGGCTACGGAAAGTGAATGGTGCCTCGATCTCGCAACATTTGGCCAGAACGTGAAAAGTAACGGACGTGTGGAACGCTGGTTCCAGCGATGTAAAGCGAAGGTCTGGATCAAGTTGGTCGGTTGGATGGATGCAGGCAGAGGGGACGCCGAATAAGAGAGCAATTCCTTCGCGAGTCAATGTGAGCATCTCGGGGTCAGCATCCGAGAAGTACAAACAAAACGCGGCATCATCCACCTGATTGCGTGAGAGAAGCAACTTGCGAACGGAATTGATGTTCGAACGATGCCGTGCTTTGTCCGAAGCGGCAAGCAACAGCGCTGAAACAAAGGTGATCGCCGCAGGCATAGTCGCGACGATCAAGCTGCTACCAACTGGTGCATCCGTCATAAACAAAGCGATGATGGAACCTAGTGCCAACGGAACGACTGCCAGCACTGCCGCACAACCTATCATTTGCCGCAAAGCAGGAATCCTTCATTGTCAAGCGTGGCGTGGAAGTCTGCAAACCTTGTCGGGTAACTAGTAATAGTCCGGCGCGGTGCCGGTAAACACATTCTCAATTTACTCCATCCGTCTGGTTAAATGGGCACGCGTGCCGCTTGGGGGTGAATGTTTGGCTGGGAGCCGAGCAAACACCGACGCTCCGGCGTGTCAAACCGGAGCGGGTTGGAGGGGCACGGAGCAATCCGGGCTCCTATCTCGAAATGGTTTTTTACCCGCCGTCTTGAGGATTGCGTCTGGCTGAGCGGGTTAGTCGACCGGAAGCCCAAGGATATCAAATATCCTGTTGCGATCAAAGAGCGTCAGTCCACATTGGCTTACCGCGAGTCCGATTTGCACAAGAAATGTTTTAAGCACCGATGAGTCATTGTTCGGCGTAGAGTCATCAAGACGTGGAAACCCGGTCTGAAGCTGTAGCAAGTCGTCGTTGTTTGGAATCTCGGATATGTGTTCGGGGTCTAGTTCGTCTGCAATGATCAGAAGAACGGTCTCCCATGTAGGGTCACAAAGTTCCAACGCAGCGATTCGGTCGAGTATGGACAGGACATCCGTGTGGACTCGACTTGCGGCTTTTGAGAATGCCCTTTTGCGTGGAGTACTTTTTTTTCATCTAAGAACGGGATGAAGATCGCCATCCGAATTGGACGTGAGAAGGTTATTCGCCCCACGCAACAGCCGGGTACCCTCTTCCTGATCACTTTTTGGCTCCAGAGTCTTTCCAATTCCAAGTCTCCGAAAGCGTCTGGAGCATCAGATCTCGATGCTCCAAGTGACTTTTCTTGGTAACTGACATCATGATAAGATAAAGGGTTCCATTGTGTTCGTGGACAATGACCGTACACGGAACCAAATAATCCGCCACGCCTGACTTCAAACATACGGCCTTATTTCCATCAAAATCAATCTCCTCACGTTTGACCTCAACGTCGTCCCTCCCGTTCTTCATGACTTTGTTCATGGCATCGATTGTCTTCTCGATGGACCCCGTCGCTTTGCCCGCATCGACTAAGAACAGACCCTCCGCTGTCATTCGTAACCGTGAATTCAGAAAACACCTTGCTACGTTCTTCTTTTGGCTCGAGTCTGGAATCGCATAAAACCAAGGCTTCGGGATTTCAAACCGAAAGTCCTTAGTGCTATACACTTGCTTTACGGCAAGGGAGTTGTTCTCTTGTGAAAAGGAGCATAGAGTAAACAATAGCCAACACACGATGGCGGACGGGATTGTTTTAGTCATGGGTAAAACTCCAAGAATATGCTGTCCAATGTATCGCGATCTATCCCGAGAGTAGCGAAGCGGAGCCGTGGGAGTGTTGGGCTAAGCCGCTTCGCCGTGGCCCTGTGCGAACGCTATGGTCGACACTTGCCACCACAAGGCATCAGTCTAGCAGATCGGTTGCCTTGTTGAAGAGCAGACCACTTAATCTGGGTTATCGGAGCCGAATTACGTAAGTGGACCTGAAGGCTGGCTTGGGTGCATGAGTGAATAGCCCCGATCGAATTTGCGATTCGATTCTGCAACGCTTGTGTCGCCGATTTCCCGCAGCCATGTGGTTCTCGAACTCGCTCCGGTCACCCAAACCGCGCGAAGCTTCCGTAACCTGCTCCGGCGTGTCAAACCGGTGCGATTGCGGTCTAGCAAGATGGCGTGGCAGGACGCCGAACTGATGCAGCATCGCACGATAGGTCGTCCACATAGGAACGGGAGTCGAGAGAGTCAGCGTCGATGGCTGTGCTTCACAGAAAAGACCTTGGAGGGAGCCGAAATAGCGTCCCGCCCAGATCTATCTATGATCCGTCCGTCGCGCGTCCCATTACCCAGCAAGAATTTGAAACCGTCGGCCACCAAAGTAAGGCAATCAATCGCAGAAAATCAACGCGGCCTGAAAGCAGTCGTAGTTACCGAAAAAATGCTTCGCGACGCTCTCATTCTCCGGAACCAATTCTCTGCCAGCGGCATGCTCGCTGGTAAGTGGCGTCCACAATCGCGGTATTGATGGCAGCAATATGCTCCGCCTCTTCGCTGAGCCCCAAGAGTTGCTTGGCGAGTTTTCCGCTCTTGCTTTTGCCTTCGATCGATTTGAGTTTGTCGCAAGTCTTCGGCTGAAGCGCTGCGCCAATTGCAATGGCACTTTCGACCATCTGCGACAGAAGGAGATGTGAATCGCTCGGCAACTCGGGTAATTCAATGACGCATGCTTCAAGGCTTCGGAGCACCAACCAATGATGAAGCTTGGAAACCTTGGCTACGTCAGACAGCACTTTGGAGACTCGATTCAGCTTAACCAATGAGTAGTTCACTGCCATCACATGCCCCAAGACCTCGGGCACCACTAGCAGTCGCTGACAGGCTTCAACCAACGCGTCAGTCGCAAGAACTCGTATCTCGCCACGATCCTGCGATGATGCAAGGATGGCTAGCCGACAGGCCGCCGCAGTCCAGGTCGCTTCACCATCCAACAAGTGACTAGTGTGACCCGCCAGACAGCTTGCATCCGTATCCATCGGGTTCGTCATAGCAGCCCATCGTTGTGGCCACAGGTGGCGAGTCAAATGATCGTGAACGTAATCCGTTTTAGGCTCATACGAGAAGCCGGTCTCCATGAGTTCGAAGGGTACCGTCGGGTCCTCTAGAAGTGCTCCTTCCAACAAAATCCGCTGCCCGCTGCCTAGGCTGGCTTGGGCGATTGGCAATACGGGTTGATACTTCTCATCAGCCAAGCTGACAATTCGTGCGCGCTCGGCAGCAAGCTGAATGACGGCATGTCTCGAGTTGAATGTCACTTCCACCTTATCCCCGAGCGCATAACGTAGATCCTTGCCACCATTGTAGTAGTCTGGTTTGCCAAGCATGCTCAATGCTTCGCTGCGACCGTCCGGCGTCAATCTCAAGATCGCTTGCGCAATGTCGTGATCGTCAAGCAGTACATGCTGAGGAGCATAGTGTTCATTGATACGTTCGACCAAAACCACCGGATCGATCCAGCCTCCGCGATGCGTTGGCAGAGCCAGCATCGGCACAGGATTCTTTTTCAAGTGGTACGGGTCACCTTGCTTCGTTTTGTTTAGTCGTTCGATCAGTTCGTACACGCGCTCTCTGAGGAACCATTGACGCATGGTATACCAATGGATGCGACGCGGATTAGGAACGGGTTCCATGTCCAGCCAGGTGGTAATCAGCGTAAGCAATCCGATTTCTGCACCGACATCCAACGTGCTGCTGCTGTAGGTTTCCGAGCGTTTGATAACCTGCTTACGCAGCGCATCGACACGTTTATCAAAGTCACTCGGTTTCTCGCGATGAAGCCGGCTGATGCCATCCAGTATCCGTTCTAACTCAATGACGTCGTCAACTTTTTCGACGAAAGTAGCGACCGCAGAGATGAGCTCATCCAGGTCGGCAATGGGATTCACCCGACTCTCTGGGTCGCGCCGCAGAATGACATGCTTAGCAATGGGAAGCACCACAGGCGGCGCGCTTGCGCTTCGCGCGGCAATGGCAGCCTCCAAATGGGAATCACGGCGAATGTTTGCGTCAATGTGTGCGACATCTGGTAGGTCGCCATTGGAAGGTTCTGCTTGTTGTGATTTGATTGGCTTGGCTGGTAGACTCTGCTTCGCTGGCATGTCTGAGGTATTTGGCTTCTTAGTTGATGACTTGACGGGTGCGTCTTCGCTGCTCGAAGCTAGCTCATCGAGCAACTTCTTCGCTTGCGGACGAATGGCGATCGCCAGAAAGTCGAGCTGTTCCTCGATCGCAGCCCGTAGTTCAGCGGTAATCGAACTCCGCAATTTCAACAATCCTTCTAACGCTAAGGATTGGACATCGGCGTCTGAGTGTTGAAGGGCATTCACCAATGCTTGTGCGGCTTGCGGCACGCCTGCAGGATCTGATTGAACTACTTTCATCGCCAGCTTGATGCCAGCCAATGCTGGTGATTTTTTGTCCGCCAAAAACGCCCCTGGCAGGTTGTTCAGGAAAGGATTAGCGGCGAGTCGCTTGTCTTTCTGCAGCTTGTCACAAGCTGTCACGGCCAGACCCACAACAGTGGAGTTACTAACATGCAAGAGCCGCAAATAGGCGTCGGTGAGTTGCTCACGCTCCGCGACAGTCGGCCCCAGCTGCTCATGGAATTTTGCCAATCCAGTCAGCGTTTTCACGGAGAGAGGCAGCGTCATGCTATTCAGGCTTTCCGACAGTAGCTTCATTCGATCCAGATGACCAGCCGCACTCAATTCGATCAGCAAGTCAGGCCAACCTAGCTGCGGATAGCGAAATGCAGAACTGTCCACTTGCAGCAGCCGCCAGATGTCATGCTTGAAGAGGTCAGGGTCGGCTTCGAGCATTGCGCGTCGTGAAGGGAATAGCGGCACAGTGTCTTCTGTATTGACGAAGTTCCCCTCGATCACTTGCATCTCATCAGACATTCTCGCGAAGTATTCAGCAGAATCGTTTGCCGGTAGCGCCCCACTGCGGATAAGTCCACGTTCGAGATACCACGATGGGACCGGGAACTCTTGCTTCCATTCCCACTTGAGCCAATCAGCCAGCCACTTTGGACGACGGGCGTCGAGCATCTGCAGCATGCGTTGCTGCATGTCTTTCAAGTCTGTTCGTAGCCAGCCTATCTTGTACTTGTGTGGAAACTTGACTGATTCACAATCGCAGAGTCCGACGACTAATAGTTGGCTCGTCCAGCGCGGGCACCGCCAATCGGGATACTCTTCATTGTCTACCTTCGCTTTTATATCTCTCAGGTAATCAGGAACCTCATCCGGTTTCGTACTAAAGCTGCAGTACGAGTCTATGTCTGAGACCAACTTTAGAGCGTCGGCAGCCAAAGCCGTTCGTTGGTCTTCACTCAACGTCGCCGTTCGCTCGCAGAGTTGATCTCGATCAGCCGCTAACACAAGATCCCGAATATCATCGATGGTTAACTTGCTCATGTTGTCTATCGCACAGAAAAGAATTTAATCGTTGTCACCAAACGCGAGGATGCGAGCCGCCAAAATGTGTTTACAGGGTCCGCGACTGTTTTGGTGCTTACTATACCAAGTACACGTACAGCGATCACCCGATTCGGATAGCCGAACCATGTGTTCGACTCCACTACCCTGTACCAGCCATTCCGAATCGGTTGCACTAATGGCTTGATGCTGCCGAATCGCGGAGTTCGCAATTAGCTTCTTTGCGGATTGTAAGCGAGGATGCAGGTCTTCTATGAGATCGGAATTGAATGGAAGCTCACGATGAAAGAAGCTTTGGTCACTGATGTCGAAGCCTACCAAGCCGCGCGTCGCGAGCGCATCGAGGGCACTTTGAACTTCAGCAACCGGTAGATTTGCTTTTTCTGCGATCTCGGTTGAGTCGATCGTTCCCTGCCAATGCAGCTTTGACCGGACCTGATCAATCGCGTTCTTCCAATCTCCAGTCGCAAGACTTTGAAGGGCCTGACCTTCGCCAGAGAAACCACGGTAGATTTCTGGACTGAATGTCGCGACAAACGTGCATCCTGTTAATGCAATCTTCCACGTTGTGACGCCTCGTGCGTGCCAGATCTCCACTGGTTTCTTGGAGATGCGTACGAGCGGCTCGATAGCTCGCAATCTCTCGGTTCCAACAACTGGAACGGTCCCTCTACCCTTCTTCGTTGTGAGCCGAAGAGTTTTGCCCGCGGCAGTTAACCAAAGCGTCTGGGTCCGACCTGCGGATCTTGGCAGGCCGCGAATGAATCGAAGCACTTCAACCGCAGGGATGGTGAACATCAACTCGGCATCCGTGAGGTAGCTCTGTACCTCGCAAAAGCCCTTAAGCCATCGCAGCGGTAGCTTAACCTTCTTTTCTTTGATGACTCGACCACCAACTCCTAGCGTCACTTCATTCGCACCCACGCTCAATTGGGCCGATTCTGCAAAGCGAGTCTGGGCCAGCCCTTGGACGAATTGTTCGTTGAAGTCGATGTTGGTTGTCCCTCGCCCTTGAATCGGTGAGGTAAAAGCCGAATCGACAAAGTTACATTGAAGATAAACGCCGCAGCAACCGCTAAACCCCTCGAAACGAAGACGCGACTGTCCGCAAGTCACGACGGGATCGAGCAGCCCTACTTTTCGCTCGAAGAAATGAGAGCGAACGATGGTGCTGATACAAATGAGCGCGTCAGCAAAGACAGCAGGCTCCGCGATGCCTGAGTTAAAAAAGTGTGGAGAGCCTTTGTCGTCATAGGTCGACAATCGCACAAGCGGCTTTTCTTCGTCTGCGCAGACCTCGCTAGCGAACGGATACGAGTAGGTGTAATCAATGGCAACGCTTGTCATTGGCGGTACTTTTTCGCCCCATGATAGCAGATTTTTAAAAAAAGCCACAGCCGTTAACCCGGCGTTTTTCATAACCAATAGACAGCTTATTCGAATAACCAACTGCGGTCAGTTTCCTAACCAAACAGAGAAGTTGCGGAAGCCAGTTTAGAATTGATGACATCACGGTTATGGGCGAAAGCAAAGTACGTGTAGGGAACATGGACGCGCCGACGAAACCGCTCGATGTGATGTACTCGTTCTGGGGCTTTGGGATTCTCGGAATTCGCAATTCGTATCAGCGTTATCGCAGTCGCGATTCAGTGGGCGTGTTATTTCGCGACTACAAACCGGCGTAAAAAGTCGAATCAATGTCGCGTCCAGCGCGCTCCGGTCACCCAAACCGGAGTCGTATAGCGCACCGGCATGCCCAACTGGCAAGTTCCATGCGAAGACCGCCCCAATGAATTGACCGACGAGTTGGCAATTGGATCAGATTTACTGGATGTGGGTGACGGGTGGTGGTTTGACATCCACTTTAATTGGTTTCTTGTCTTCGAGCTAAGCTTGGTCGAACGATCTTTAAAAGGCGATAATTCTTGGGTTACTGAGTTTCTCCTACATACAAAACGCAATCGAACTATTCCCCTACCGCCACCCGTCAACGACCAGACGGACCTATTGCCCGAAGCTGAGGCGCTAAGTTATCTTGGATAGGGAATTATTATTCCCACTTCATAGACAGCAGCCAGAAACATACCGGTACCGAAGCCGATCATGCTACAGGCCCGGTCATGCCAAAGGCCCAGAATCGAAAAACAATAGACCGATTCCAAACGGCGAAAAATGTGAGCGATCGGGCTATGAAACCTGGAATTGCTGAACGAAAGGTTGGCGTCGCTGGTGGCGTTCTGACTTGCGGTTAACAGATGTGATGCGTTGCATGTACAAGTTCTCTCGCTTTCGATTTGCAAAATCTCAATGGCTTACCGGCCTTCGCCATGTCTCATCAAAGAAGCCCGCTCGAATGATTTGCTCAGGGAATTCTGAACTCAAAGGTTGCCATTGTTCCGCGCCCGGTGAAATCTTTAGGACACCCCAATCACCCATACGCGGAAATAGCAAGTAGTTGAAGGCTGCAAACTCTTTCTCATGAAAAGTGTGGCCGCTGTTAATGACAATGTAACGGTCGGTTGCCAGCGGGCTGGCACAAATAAAGGCCGGGGCATGATCGCTCGCAGGATACACTTCATCACCGATCGCTAGACTCTCGCGAGTCCATTTCATCGGCAGACTGGGCAACGCTTTGGCGATCCATGAATTGCTGCCCGGGTCTCCAAAAAGTACCAAATGCTTCCCGCTCACATCAGCCTCTGTGACTTCGGTGTCGTTCTTGACGGGTAGATCGCCACGCATATAGCGAGCCCACTCGTACTCGAATCGTCTTTGACTGGCGGAGGCCCAAAAGTCAACGTTAGGATTCCAAGGTTTACCTGTACCTCGCACGCACAGGAAGGGCGCGCTGAAGGCATCGTCAATTGGTCCCTGCAACCCTGGACGCTTTCCGGTAAGTTCAACTGAACTGCGAGGACCGAGACAATGCCAATGCCCCTCGTGCATTCCGATCACAAGCGGAACGTCTGACTTTGGCAAATCGATCTCCACGCCGCCAATTCGCAGCTTCGTTCCCGCGAGTTGCAGACTCGGCGGATGAATAGCGAACTGTGTGAAGTTCTTAATCGATGTAATGTCGATACTATCGTCTTCCGCTATGCAGGCGTTAATCTCCGCGCGAGCATAGTGTTGTTGAAGTTTAAGCAACTCAATCCAATGGCAGCGATGGTACTTCAACGTCCAAGTGACGAATCGCAATTGCCGCGGAGCGTGGTCGATTCCCTTGACCGCGTATTCATCGATCCGCCGCATCTGCTCAGCGTGAGTTACCGGATCGATCACATGTCCCGTTCCTGGCGAAATCAAATTCACCATCTGCAAACCTTCTTTCGCAAAAGCCTCACCCATGATGACGTGAGCCTGAAAGAACACATCTTGGTCTCCGATCGCAGCGATGGCAGGCACAACTCCAGCATTCGCAGCGTAGTCTACCGAGTCGAGCATATGCAGCCCCATTTCCTGATGCTGCGGCAGCGGACCCACCTTGATGAAATTCGGAATCGGTGTCTCGGAAAACTGATGAGTGTCGACGTAGCCGCAGTAAGGCCCAATCGCGACAAAGCGATCGGGATGCTTCAATCCCAGATGCCAAGTTCCCGACGCTCCCATGGACATACCGCGTAGAACGATCCGATCCCGATCGATGTTATAATTCCTGCAAACAGCGTCGATAGCTTCAAACACATCGCTTTCACCTGCCCATCGGTAACAGTTCTCGACGCGGCCCAGCGGGTGCAGCTCGATGTAATCGACATCTGGTGCGGGCGTTCCTTCCTCTTCGTCGCCGACATCAAAACGCTCCCCAAAACGAAGTTCACTCATGCCAACCGGCTTAGAACTGCCATGCAGCACAATATCGAGGCGCACTGGGCGCGAGCCGTTGTAGCCTCGAGGAATGATCACGCCATAAGGCTGCGTCGAGCCATCAACGACCGACGCATATCCACGCAGTACCTTTCCTTTCTTTTTAGTCCAGGGACTCTTGTTATCCGCCAGTGCCTCAGCCCGTTCAATGCCGCGTGCCAATGCTTTGTTAATAAGCTCCAGATCGTTTGCGCTTTGCGATTGATCGTAGCGCCGCGCCCAAACGATGCCTTTGTGAAAGACCTCGACATCTGCCAGAAGATCCGAATTATCCGATGTCAGTTGCGAGATCTTAGTCTCCAATTGCTTCATCGCGTCCTGCGGTTCAGCAGCCGCTATTGCAGTCGTCAATAGGTAAGCAAAACTGATAGCAAGCGAGCTGCCAATAGCGAATCTGTACCAGTGATGTGCGAAGTATTTCATGGCTCGAAGTGTTTTGCGGATGGGCGACGATGACACTGGCTGGGCTCAAGCACGGCTACAATCATAAGTGGAAAGAACAAGATTTGCGACAGACGCTGCGTGAACGACGCAACACCTTTTTTAACATGTCGGAATATTTCGGCGCACTAAGTTCGAATTGCCGCCACCGCAAGGGTCGGAACCGGTCGAAACCCAAGTGAAGTGTAGGGCATTTTTGTCCCATCAGACGCCACCGTTTTCGCAAGTTCAGCTTATGGCGATTCAGCAAAGAGGATAAGACCCCAAGCAGAGTGCAATTACAATTCTGCATAATCCTGTTGTATACTAATTTCGCCGAGCCCCGTTCTTGCACAAGGCTGTTCGGATGGCAGTCCAGCAATTTTCGCCAATGATGAGCGCACCCGAACAGCGCGACAATACACCCACTCGAGTCCGTCATGCCCAGACCCAATTTCATTGAGTTGCCCAGTCGCGACCTGGCTGCGAGCCAAGTCTTTTTTGAAACTGTATTCGGTATGAAGATGACCGAATTTGGTCCAACCTATGCATGCACAATGACCGGAACGGTGGACCTCGGGCTTCAAGCCGATCCGATAGAAGCGACCAAGGCTCCCCTGCCTGTTATTGAGGTGAGTAATTTAGAGGCAACACTCTCTTCAGTAATCGAGGCTGGTGCAGTAGTCACTAAGCCCATCTTCAGCTTTCCCGGCGGGCGGAGATTTCACTTTCTCGATCCAAGTGGCAACGAGCTGGCAGCCATGCAAGCGGATGCGACTTGATATTTGCGCCATATCGACGCTCGAACTGCCGACGCTCCGGCGTGTCAAACCGGTGCGAGTTCGACGTTGGTGTCTGGCCCTAAGCCCCAAAACAGGAACCGGGCAAGCGACCGCAGTCCATCCCACGTATGTCCCAAGAACGACAACGCAGAATCAAGTCCTTTGCATGTCATCCGACGATTTGAGGTTCTAGTCTCGCGCCGTCAAACCATTTTCCGATTTGTATACCCAATTGGTTCAACAAACGATAATGCCACACTTCGAAGTTTGCGTTCCATTCTATCTCGTCGATTGTTCCTAGTTGTGTTTGTAAGTCCAGATCGCGACGGCGGTAGAGGACGAGATCACCAACATTGAATCGCGAGCTGTTTGGATCACCATCTAATTCAAACAACGAGGTAGACCAGTCCTGATCGTGGTCGAAGAATGTCTTGGTTGTAAGGTCATACGTGAAATTCCGAAGACGAGGATAGGAATCGGGCGATTCTTGTTTGTCACGAAGATCAGTTCGAGATGGGCAGAAAATCCCATCCATTATGAAGTTGAAGCGTGCGCGAGTGAGGCTCCGTTTGCCATTAGGTCCGCCACGAACGACATTGGCATTGTGATTGTCCTGTCCGTCGTCCTCCCACAAGCAAACATTACAAATGTCGTATTCACCGCGTCCTCCCAGCGTCGCGTGACCACAGCATGGGCATGCATTGGGAAACATGACGATTGGCGATTGCGGTGCAGACATTGTTTAGTCGGATGCTAGAAATTCTCCAGCGCAGCGCCGGCAAACACATTCCTAATGTACCCCATCCTGCTGGCTGAATGGGCAGCCGAACTGCTTGGAGGTGAATCTTGGGCTGGAGACCCAGTAAACTCTCGCTCCGGCGTGTCAAACCGGAGCGAGTTCGGGGCTAGGCGAGCCCTCAAATTGGCAGTGTCGTAAAGGCCTTAGCATTTGGCCGAGGCATGATTTCTTCCAATCAGTTGACTTGAATGCCCTTCCATTAGTTAAGTGAACGAGATCGCCTGCCCCTACAATCACCCAATGACTTGGGACCTTTTTCACGACTTGGACGATTTCTGAGTGTTTTCTTGCTCCTTGGCGTACTGAGTTCTCCTCGTGGTAGTTGAGCTTTTCCCTCGGGGTCATCGCTCGTAATGCGAACGACATAACGACGGTTGGAGGCGGCTTCTGGAATTAGCTTTACGAGCTCTTGTCGCATACGTTCAGCGTGAGCCTGATCATCACAGAAAACGATTGTCTTCGCCATCGGATCTGTGGCACTTAAATATTCCCAAACGCGTTTCGCCACAAATTCCGTTCGTTTGGTAAGAACTAGGGTTCTGTCAAAATCGGACGTATTGTATTGGCGTGGCTCGATTTTTTGACCGTGCTTGTCTTTTTGGTTTTTCTTCGGAGCGAACCCCAAGGCATCGACATCGGATACAACTCGGATCACTTTGTATGGAGCCAGAAAGCCATCGTCGATTCCTTGTTTAAGCGAGTAGGTATAGATAGGCTCGCCAAAGTATTTGTAGTTGAACTCTGGATCATGGATTTCGCGATTGCCATCATCGCTCTCCTTCGGCTTCTTCTCTTTGGGCGTAGCTGTTAGCCCGATGTGAGTTGCAGAAGAAAAGTATTCGAGAATCGTTCGCCAAGCGGAATCCTCGGCTGCGCTACCTCGGTGGCATTCATCGATAACAACGAGGTCGAAGAAGTCAGTTGGAAATTGGCGAAAGATCTGCTTGGCCTCTTCAACACCGGTGACGGCTTGATACAGAGCGAGGTAGATTTCGTAGTTCTTTTTGACTTCACGATTAACAATCTTGTGCATCGCTTCGCCAAATGGAGCAAAGTCCTGCTGGATCGTTTGGTCTACCAATATATTCCGGTCTGCGAGAAACAAGATTCTTTTCATTCGCTTTGCCTTCCACAGACGCCAAATGATTTGGAAGGCTGTGTAGGTTTTCCCGGTCCCGGTTGCCATCACCAAGAGCATCCTTTTTTGGCCTTTGGCGATTGCTTCAATGGTTCGATTGATTGCGACCTTTTGATAGTAATAAGGTTCCTTGCCCGTACCGTCGCTGTAGTAGGGCTGGGACATCAGGGAATTCGAATCGACGTTTGTTAGCCCTTTCCACTGTTGGTAAACAGCAAACATTTCGTCGTAGGTTGGGAATTGATCGAGAGTCAATTCGCGAATTGTTGGGCTTGTGATTCCCGTCCTATCATGCAACAGAAAGCCGTCTCCGTTGGAACTGAATGCAAAAGGAGCATCGAGCATTTCAGCGTAGAGCAATGCCTGCTGCATGCCATGGCCGACAGGAAACACACTACGTTTTGCCTCGAGTGTTGCCAAAGCGATATTCGGCTTTGCATAGAGAACAAAGTCCGAACGCTTTGGACCACCCTTGGATTCCGGGTTTTTGATTCGCTCCGCTACCTTGCCTCGAACGATGACTCTGCCAGCGGTTAACTTGACCTCTTCGCGGATATGTTCGTGCTGCCACCCAGCCTGCAGAATTGCAGGCTAGATTAGCTTCGAACAAATATCTCGTTCACTTAAGTCGTGAAGGTCCACGTATTGTCTCGCTTACCCTTTGGCTGTCATTAATTGCGTCAGCTTCATCATCATCTTTGCGAATTCACTACTGGCGTATGAAACGGCTTCTCAATTTCGGCCAAGAAATTGTCCAATTCCACTCTTTTGAACAAGCGGTATCCGTTAGCCGGATTCTTGTGCATCGGAATCTTGCCCGTTTCCGCCCACCCCAGGACCGTCCCTTGCGAGACCCCAAGAATCACTGCGGCTTCGGCGACCTTTCAGTACTCGCTAAGTCTTGTTTTCATCATCCAGTCCTAATGAACCCTGAGTCGAAGCACTAAAGTCTATCGAAGTCTATAGCGTTTTGATAGCATAGCTCAAAAACTGAGTTCCTATGGTGGACCTTCGCTGGTGGACGAATCAGTTCAACCCTTCGCCATGCGCTCAGCTTTCTCGAACCTGAGCGGCCCGCAATCCCCGACAATTCCGCTGTCAAATTCCGAGGCTCGAATTTAACGTCTGCATGGGAAAATACAGCGTTTGCTCGAAAAAGGAAAAGGGGTCAGGTCTCTTTTAATGACGAAAACAGCATATAAGTCCAGATGAACTACCGGACGGGACAGTGGTCCCATCCTACCTTACCGGTGAGTCAACAATGAAATCAAAACAACGAACTATCGAACGAGTAGAACCTCGCCACTTGATGGCGAGCGATTGGCAGAATGCTTCGCTCATTCGTGACGTCGACAATTCGTCCCTGATCACTCCGCTCGATGCTTTGTTGATCATCAACAATCTCAACAGCAACGGCACGCGAGAATTGATGCCTCGCGTGCAGCATACCGGCGTTATGTCTTACGATGTCAATGCTGACAACTATTTGACTCCTCTCGATGTGCTCGTCGTCATTAACGCGATCAACAGTCTCGGCAATAGCCAACCTAGGTCGTCGGCGGTCTTGCGCCTGCTTCCCACACCGAACAACAACGGGTTTGTGCTCGCCAACAACGTCACCGTCCAAGGTCAAACGTTGGCCAATTCCTTGGTGACGGTGAGTAGAACAATTGTCCTCAACTGTTCGGAAGTGCCTTGCACCTCGGAAACGGTTGAGGACAACCGTTCTACATTGGCGGATGCACAGGGGCGATTTACTTTTGACTTGCCAGTTGCCGAGGGCTTGCAAACGGTGCGTAGTTCGCACCTGCCGGGGGCAACCTACGGAACCCTATTTGCCGAGCAGGTATTTCTCGATGAATAGAACGGTAGCATAAAATTGAAAGTCCGCATTGTTCTTCTTTCGAAACCCATGCCCCTCGTCGCTAGCCATCAGATACCATACCGGTTTCTCGTTGGATTTAACCCGAGCCACCATCTGCTCAGCTTCACTCAACGGAACTCGCGGGTCGTTTCCGCCTTGAACTACGAAAAGCGGTTTTGAAATCTTTCCCGAGTTGTTCAGGGGAGCCATCCTCTCAAAGAAGGCTGCTAACTCTGGGTCACGCTCGTCGCCGTACTCCACACGGCGTAGATCACGGCGATAGCTTTCGGTATTCTTCAGGAACGTGCCGAAATGCGAGATGCCAACCACATCCAACGAACAAGCGATTCGGTTGTTGTATTCGACCGCACACGCAAGTGTCATGTACCCTCCGTAACTTCCGCCCGTTATCATGACGCGGCTTGCATCTAAATCAGGTGATTCCGCGATCCAGTCCAATAGCGAGCCAATATCTTTGACCGAATCGAGCCGAAGCAGGCCATTGTCGAGCTTCACAAAGGACTTGCCATAACCAACACTGCCTCGCACATTCGGGAAAAGGATCGCACATCCCAATTCGTTCAGAAAATAGTTATTGCGGCCTAGAAATACGGGTCGCGATTGGCCTTCTGGTCCACCATGAATGTTGATGATAACGGGTCGCTTGCCTGTGAATTTCTTGGGTGGTTGATACAGAAATCCACTGATTGCTTTCCCGTCAAATGACTTCCACTCCACTAGTTCGGCGTTTCGCAACTCGCTCGGAACTATGCCACCCATTTCACTTTCCGTCCAGCGTGTTAACGCTAGTGAGTTGGAATCAATGCTAAAAACGTCCGACGAACTCTGTGCCGAAGATATCGTCACGGCAAACTCGGTATCCTTTGCATTCCATGGACCGAGTGACAGAACACCAACGGGCAGGTTTGGAACTTGGCGTTTCACTTTCGTGGCTGTATCCATGACGAAAACTTGACTCATGCCACGCTGGTTGACGCTGAACACCATCTTGGTCCCGTCATGCGATAACTCAAAACTTTCGACGTCGAAAGGGATGTCTTCGCTTAGCAACGTCGTCTTTTTGTCTGCCACAGACAGGATCGCAAGTTGCTGAAATTCGCCGAGTTCATCCGTGGTGAGGTAAACACTCTTGCCATCCAATGAGAACTGAGCACCGCCATACGCGACATCTTTGGTAGGATCGGTCAGGGGCGTCCGCTTGCCAGTGGCAACGTCAGCTAGGTAAAGATTCGTTTTGTTAACCGAAAGAGACTCCATGATGAGTAGCGTCGCGTCGTCAGGTGCCCAGTCTTGAACGGACCAGCCTCCACCGGAAACTTGAACTGCAAGTCTGTCCGACTTGGGGTCGGTGGGATCCATGATCCAAAGGTCGCGATCGGCGCCATTGCGTCGTGTCGAGCCGTAACAGATCAGGTTTTTCTTGTTGTTCCAAGCCCAACCGCCGTTTTGCGATCGTCCACCATCGGTCAACAATGTGGATTCGCCGGTCGAGATATCTTGTCGAAAGATTTGTCCGAACTCATTTCCGCCAACATCTTTGGTGAACAGAAAATATTTACCCTCCTTTGGCTCGTAGATAGCGTTACCCACGGGTTCATTGAAAAACGTCAGTTGATATCTTGCTCCACTGGGCGACGCGACGCGATGGACTTGGTTTGAGTTGGCGAAGCGAGTGGAGATGAGCATGGAACGCTCGGTTGGATGCCAATCCAGGACCGCCGCAGCACGGGCTTCGGTGTACTTGCGAACTTTGTCGGCGAGTGAAACAGGAATCGAAGGAATACCTTCGGTTTTAAGGTTGTCTCCCGGCTTAACAACTGGCTGCACCTGCGCGGTTTCCTGAGCATCGACGGTGCCTGGGTTCCAAAGCAAAATCGGAATCGATGCGCAAGCGAGTGCGATCGGAGTGCGAGCACGGACAAAGAATGGTTTGAGTTGCATGACTAGACTCTAGATTGCAAGTTAGATGGCGTAAGAATTCCGCCTTCGTATCTTAATCTTTTTTTTACGGCAATCGTGAGCCTAGCATGAGAATCGAGTCCGAAAAACGACCTTGCGCCAAATGATCAAAATAGATGTTGCAAGCAGAAAGAAAAGGCTGGATGGCTCCGGGACCGCAGTGAGGTTGGACTGGAGGGTGATTGCCCCCAAGGTGATGTCGGCTCCGGCGCTGGTAGTGTTGTCTCCCAAGAACAAAAAATTCGGTAATGTGTACGGTGGCGATCCAAAGGCCGTGTAGTTGCGAATCGATCCCGTGAGCAACTGATTTCCTCCCGTGAACAATGCATAGGAGTTATCTTGAACACGAAGACGGTAGTCACGTTGGACGCTTGTATCGAAATTGATTGTTTCTCCACGCGTGAATAGCGGAGATGACTCTTGGGCCCATATTTGATTTCCCCAGAATCCTAGTTCGATCCCGCGCACATCACTTCCGATGAGTGAGACGGAGAACCCCGCTCGATCATTGCTGGAATGATTTTCGCTTGAAACAGTTAAGTTGAAATTCAATTCAAAACCGTTTGATCGGTTTAAGCTTGGGAAAGTGCCGTTTTTCAAAGCCCCCAACGGTGTGTAATTGCTGTACCCCGCGCTGGCAGCCAGGTCTGTAACCAACCGAACGCCGGTCGTTTGTCCTGTCTGAGTCGCGGTCCCTCCCGTGGTTGCATAGGAAAGCCATGGTTGATTGGCAGGCAGTCCATTGCCGTCAAAGAGCGTGATGAGTTCGGCTTTCAGCGAATGACATCCAAAGGAAACGTACAGTAGAATGCAATTGAAAAAAGCGATGTAGGTTCTGTTAAACATTCGAATAGTTGCCCTTTTCTTGGTTCGCGAGCCGCACGCCCAATGGCATTTAACGTACGTCGACAAGTTTCGCCGATGGGTCTAAGGTAGTTGGGTCAAAACAGCTATCAAGTTCATGTTCAGGCTGTTCCTCCTGTACTGCCGTGTCAGTGTACTTGAACAATGAGCGAATTAACAAGATACTTGAAGAAAAGCATCTGTTTCTTATACCCTGACGCTCCGTTTTTACTTTGCATCGAATAAGTACTTATCATGAACATCCATTCGAAATGGGCTTGGTGTTGCGTTTGGGCGTTTGCCATATTAACGATCGGAGCTGTCCACGTTAATTCGCAGGAACAGCCCCAACCAAACTGGCCGCAATTTCGCGGCGGCGACTCGACCGGAGTTTCCGAGAATCGCGGCTTGCCCGATAAATGGTCCGCGACCGAAAACATAGAGTGGAAGGCCGAGATCGAAGGCCGAGGTTGGGGGTCACCTATCGTATGGGGTGACAACATATTCCTATCTAGCGTTGTCAATTCTGCCGAGACCGAACCTCTCAAGAAGGGGCTGTATTTCGGTGGTGACCGGCCCAGCGTACCGCAAACGAAGCACCAATGGAGAGTCCTCTGCCTGGATTTGACAACTGGCAAGACGAGGTGGCAACAAACCGTTCGCGAGGGAACTCCGACCGGACCTATTCATTTGAAAAACAGTTATGCATCGGAGACACCGGTTACCGATGGCAAGAACGTTTACGTTTGTTTTGGAGGCGTTGGGATCTATTGTTTTGACTTCGCTGGAAAGCAAATATGGAATTATGGTCTGCCCGCACGGCCAACTCGAAACGGATGGGGAACGGCTGCGTCACCAGTCTTGCACGGCGATGTGCTGTACTATGTCGACGACAACGACCAACGATCGATGCTGATCGCGATTGACAAATTGAGTGGCAAGAAACTCTGGAGCGTGGATCGGGACGAAAAGAGCAACTGGGCGACCCCGTTCATTTGGTCGCATGACGCCAACACGGAAATCGTCACTGCGGGAACGAGGGCCGTTCGCAGCTATGATTTGAAAGGGAATATACTGTGGTCGATCAAGGGAATGTCGAGTATCACGATAGCAACTCCCTATGTAGCGGATGGTTTATTGTATGTTAGCTCGGGTTACATACTTGATCCGGTGAAAGCGCTATATGCGGTGAGACCAGGTTCAAAAGGGGATTTGACTTTGGCAGATGGCCAAACGAGCAATGAGCACATTGCTTGGTCAAGCATGACGATAGCTCCCTACAATCCAAGTACGCTCGTTCATGCGGATCGGCTTTTTGTGCTCTACGATCGTGGCACGGCAGCATGCTATCGCGCCAAAACCGGGGAAACGCTCTACGCAAGCAAGGCTTTGAAGAGGGGCACGGCGTTCACCGCTTCGCCTTGGTGCTATAATGGCAAGTTCTTTTGCTTGAACGAAGACGGCGATTGTGTTGTGATTCGCGAAAGCGATTCGATGGAGATATTGCACACCAATAGCCTTGCTGAAGGCGAGCTATGCTTGTCGACTCCTTCGATTGCGGGCGATCGACTATTGATCCGTGCGGATCAGCGACTTTATTGCATACGCAACCAACAGTAACAGCTGGGAAACAATCATGTTTGGAATTGGGATGTCGGAGTTATTGCTTTTATTGCTCATGTTCGGAGCAGGGATTTTTGTGGCGGGTGGGATTGCGGCTATCGTTCATTTTTCCAGCAAGAAATAGCTTATGCAATCTGCCGCTCGCCTTATGTGATGAACTGCAAAATTGGCGGGGTGATTTTCAAAAAACGGGGCACGGGGCGCGTGGCTGGCGGCTGTGTATTGGCGGGGCGAATATGGCAGTTTGTGTCCCCGTTGCGGGCAACTCATACTGCCGTCTTGTTGCTCAGAATCAGGCGATATTGAGCGCCGTTTGGATGGTGTTCAAATCCTCAGCCGACAATGTTGAGTATTCCCATACAAATAGGCCGCCAATATTGTTGTTTTTTACTTGATCTAGAAAGTAAGCCAGGTTTTCAGCATTGAGCCCGGCCGGCGTAAGAGCCAAAATCACTTTTTTAGGATCGCCAACGATGGCAATCGTGCGGGCGATTGCCGGGCCGACATTGGCGACGATATCGGACATGTTCCACATCGCGTCGGCGTAACACATCAGGCAAAAACGCTGGCAAGCGCCGCTTTTGGCGATTTCAGCCACCGCAGAGTTGATAACCTGGCCGTCAGGCGAAGCTTGCGGGTTGTTATAGCTCCAGCCGGCCAAAAATGTGTAGCTCGTTTGCAGCCCCGCCAATTTCTGCATCGCAAGGGCGATATTGCCGGTATTCATGTTGCATTCATCATCAAAATCAACCCCCGACCAGCCCAGATTGCGCGTGGCGGCGTCGATGGCATCTATTGCGCTCTGGCTGGCCGGTTGCGCATCCGGGCTGCAATACGCACCGCCATAAGCCCACATCACACTGCCGTGCGAAGCTGGCGGCGTCGTCGTCGCCGGTGACCAAAGCCCTCCTGTCTTCAAATTGGTGAGGTCTGTCACCATGCCGTAAATCGCATATGAAAATGAAGCCGGGGCTGGCTCGTTCAAATATTGCGACCAGCCGCCTAAAATATAGTTGCTCATTATGAAGTTCCTTGTTGATGGGGGATATGGGATGCTTGCGTTGAGGAAAAGAGCCCTCAAAAAAATGTACACCATCTGAAATGCCTCGTACACCCCGTGCTGAACAGTTTGACCCGACTGAAGTTGGTATCGTCCACCTCATCCAGCGTTGCGTTCGAAGGACCTTTCTAGCTGGATTCGATGAAGCAACCGGAAAAGACTATTCCCATCGCAGTGGCCCTCAAATAGGTGCCAGGCACTGGCCCTTAAATAGGTGCCAGGCACGAATGGCATCCATATCGTCGCTCGGACTCGACCCGACATTATTTGTGAAAGGTTAGACCAGGATGTCGCGCTGCGATGGCTCCGTATTTTTCCCGGACAGCGAATGGATGAACATTTGGCTGACCCCACCACAACCGCGGTCGATACTTTGGCCAATAACGCGGAACGAATCAAAGCGATTCGATTGCGTTTGTCCGATCCGTCCTGGTTTATGAAAGCTCTCTGCGAACCCATCGCTCGTCTCGCCAATCTCCAAGACAATGTAGCCCGCCACTTTTGGGAAGGTCGCTTCAAAGTGTCGCGACCGACAAAAGTATTTGATTTTTCGCGCGACTTTTCGAGTGCCTGGCAATTAGGTGCCAGGCACCTACCTTGACAGGGCGGGTTGCCGACGGTACAATCGTTGCAAAGGAGATTGGAAATGCCTCGTACACCCCGTGCTGAACAGTTTGACCCGAACGAAGTTGGGATCGTCCACCTGATCCAGCGTTGCGTTCGAAGGACCTTTCTGGCTGGATTCGATGAAGCAACCGGAAAAGACTATTCCCATCGCCGAGAATGGATCCGCTCGCGCATGGAACGACTCGCTTCCGTCTTTGGTATCGACCTCCTTTCCTATGCGATTCTCTCAAATCACCTTCATATCGTCGCTCGGACTCGACCCGACATTACTCGTGAATGGTCCGACCAGGATGTCGCGCTGCGATGGCTCCGTATTTTTCCCGGACAGCGAATGGATGAACATTTGGCTGACCCCACCACAACCGCCGTCGATACTTTGGCCAATAACGCCGAACGCATCAAAACGATTCGATTGCGTTTGTCCGATCCGTCCTGGTTTATGAAAGCGCTTTGCGAACCCATCGCTCGTCTCGCCAATTTCCAAGACAATGTAACCGGCCACTTTTGGGAAGGTCGCTTCAAAGCACAAGCCATTACCGACGAAGCCGGTCTTTTGGCATGCAGCATGTATGTCGACCTAAATCCGATCCGTGCCGCAATGGCTTCGTCTCCCGAAGAATCAATCCACACGTCCGCTTATGATCGTATCAAAGCCCTCGCCGGAAACACCATTGCATCCGCTGCCGTAGACTTGGTCGCCATCGAGACAGAGGAAGCGGGCAAAATCCGCCGAACCACGACTCCGGATGATCTTCGCAAGAAACGCTCTGCCGCCAAAAAGAAACGAGGCTCATCCATCCTCAGAGACGCTTGGTTGTCACCGCTAACACTTAACGAACGTGGCAAACCGGGAGCACAAACAAGCCACAGTGGCGTGCGTGCAAGCGACAAAGGCTTCCTGTCGATGAAGTTGGGCGACTACTTGAGTCTGCTGGATTGGACGGGTCGCCAGCGTGTTGGCAGCTTAGAAAAACCCACCATTCCGAAAGATCTTGCTCCTATCCTTGCAAGGATTGGAATAGAGGGACAAATGTGGTGCGACTTGGTGTGGAATTTCAAAAAATACTTTGGTCGTGGAAGCGCAGCAGGCTCGCCAGAGAGCCTCAAAAAGTCAGCTTCCCAACGAAATCGCAAATTTGTTCCAGGGCAAAACGCAGCTGCGGGATGTTTCGCGAGTGCGTGAGTCCATTCACGGTTGATTCGCGTGATCTCAACATAATTTCCCTAAACTGATCAGCGAAAGGATGCGTATTGCCCATGCCCGCTATGCGAACGTATACTGTTTCCGCATCCTGGCTCCGGAGCTTGTTTTTTCACGCTCTCAAACACAAAATCTTGAAAACGCACCAGTTCGAATAAGGTATCCCCAATTTTATGAGTGTCGACGTTCAACGAATCAAGGAGCAGGTACTGCAACACGCAGATCACTTGGAGCGAGTTCGGTCCGAGGTCCGCAAGGTGCTTGTTGGACAGGATGCGATGCTTTCGAGATTGATGATTGCCCTGCTCACCGGTGGGCATGTGTTGCTCGAGGGCTTGCCGGGACTTGCCAAGACCACAGCCATCAAAGCCTTAGCCAACGCCATTCATTGCAAGTTTAATCGCATCCAATTCACCCCCGACTTGCTCCCAGCCGACTTGATCGGGACCATGATCTACAATCCGAGGGAAGGGTCGTTTGGAACACGAAAGGGTCCGATATTTGCCAATTTGATCTTGGCGGACGAAATCAATCGAGCTCCGTCCAAAGTCCAGTCCGCCTTGCTCGAAGCCATGCAAGAGCATCAAGTGACGATTGGAGACACAACCTATCCGCTGGATGAGCCTTTCCTCGTACTCGCAACGCAAAACCCAATCGAGCAAGAAGGAACGTACCCGCTGCCCGAAGCTCAAGTGGATCGATTCATGCTCAAAGTCGTCGTTGGCTATCCAACCAAAGCCGAAGAGAGAAAGGTGGTCGATTCCGTTCTCGATGATGTTTGGCGGGAAGTGCAACCCGTGTTAGAACCATCGCAACTTGTCGAAATCAAGCAGACTGTGGCATCGTTATACATGGACGACAAAGTGAAGGACTATGTTCTGGACGTTGTTGCAGCGACCCGACGTCCAGATGAGTTCAAGTTAAAGGAGCTAAAGCCATTGATTCAATGCGGCGCGTCCCCCAGAGCGTCGATCAATTTGTGCTTGGCCGCCCGAGGAAGCGCATTTCTCGCCGGTCGAGGTTATGTCACTCCGCAGGATGTCAAGGACATTGCGTTCGAAGTGCTACGGCACCGAATCATCTTGTCGTACGAAGCAGAAGCGGAGCAGATGACCTCGGATGATATTGTGCGAAAAGTCCTCGAATCCGTTCCGGTTCCGTAAATCAACATGGCTGCACGTGAACTGGAAGACGTCCTAAAGGAAGTTCGCCGCATCCATATCGTTGCGAGGCGACAGGTCAACGATTTGTTGGCCGGTGAGTACCTCAGCGCATTCAAGGGACGCGGCATGGAGTTCGATGCTGTCCGCGAATACGTGCCCGGAGATGAAATCCGCAGCATCGACTGGAATGTTACAGCGCGATCCGAAGTCCCATACGTCAAAACGTTTTGTGAAGAGCGCGAACTGACCGTCTTTATCGCCGTAGACATTTCTGCGTCCGGAGCCTTCGGTTCGCAAAGCCTGAGCAAAATGGAAACAGCCGTTGAGGTTGCTGCCGTTCTCATGTTCGCATCTCTTCGAAACAATGACAAAGTTGGCTTGATGTTTTTCGCTGACGAAGTGGTCAAATACGTTCCGCCACGCAAGGGACGTGGAAATGTGATGCGACTGATTCGCGAACTGCTCGCTGCCGAGCCCATCAAAGCTGAAACCAATATCACCAAGGCGCTCGAGTACCTCGGTCGCGTCCAACGAAGACGATGTGTGGTATTCGTCATGAGTGACTTCCTTGGCGCCGATTGTTCGAAAGCACTATCTGTTGCCAATCAAAGGCATGACTGCATTGCGGTGACGCTTCAAGATCCACGTGAGCTAGAGATCCCAGATGTCGGATTCATTACGCTTCGCGATGCCGAAACCGACGAATTGTTAGAGTTGGACACGCGTCACCCCAAAGTCCGAGCTTTGTTTGCCCAAGCTGCCAGAGATCGTGAGAGCATCCTAACGAATGGACTGAAACGAGCCCAAGTGGATCGGCTTGAGATCCGCACCGATCAATCGTATGCGACAAGTCTGCAAAGGTTTTTTCGTATGCGAGAGCATCAACGATGAGGTTTCAAACGGTTCTGACCGCTGGGTGCATGATTCTTGCGATGTTGCAATTGGGATGCGTGTCCAAGAATGTTGCCAGCAAGCCTGTCGCTGCTGGATCTGCAATCGAGAAGGTTGCTGAAAAAGGTCCTGTCAAGATGACGATTCGCATCTCGCCGTCTGAGCCGCGACTTTCCGATATCGTCGACATGGAAATCCTCGTTTCCGCTCAAGACAAGATTCTGGTTGAGTCTCCAGCCTTCGGCCAAGCGGTTGGGGATTTTTTGGTCCGCGACTATAGCGAACGCAACATCGATATGTTCGGTCGTTCGCTAGAACCGAATAGCCGACTCTTTCGTTATAGGTTAGAACCGGTGCACACTGGCACGCATTTGATACGTTCGCTGGCGATTGAATTTACCGACAATCGTCCCGACTCGGAAGCAACCGGAACAAAGTCTCGCATCGAGTCCGAACCCATTGAGGTCAATATCACTTCGGAGTTTGGCGATGCGGTTCCTGACTTAGCCAATCTTGAACCGATGGTTGCACCGCAAACAATCGAATCCACGATTTCTTGGATTTGGATACTTCCCGTATTTTTTCTTGTCGCAATATTCGCTGCATTGTTGTGGGCGACGCGAGGAAAAAAAGGAGATGCCGTTCAGCCTCCGAAACAGTCGCCCGAAGAGATCGCGAGCATGCAACTTCAGCAATTGCTTTCCGAAGAGTTGCTGGCCAAGGGACTGTTCAAAGATTTCTATCTTCGCCTAACGGGCATTGTGCGAGAGTATATCGAGGGAAGCACCGGTATTCGCGCGCCGGAGCAAACTACGGAAGAGTTCTTGCGCGACTCGCGAACGACCGAGGTTTTCGCGGTAGACCAATCGCTTCGCCTCAAGGAGTTTCTCGAAGCGGCGGATATGGTCAAGTATGCGGGCCAGAAACCCGACGGAGATCAAGTCGAATTGTCGATCGTCCGTGCCCGAGAATTCATTGCAACGAAGCCGACGGCGCCGGCGTTGAGTGTAGGAGACTATCGATAACGATGGAAGCGTTCCGATTTGAATCATGGCTGTGGCTTCTGGTCTTACCCATCGTTGTGGGTTGCGTTTGGTGGAGATCTCAACGTCGCATTCGACCGTCCGCCATATTTTCGAGCATCTCTGATTTGAAATCGATTCCCGTTACTTCGATGCAACGGTTCCGAAGGCTGCTCCCTGTCGTTTATGGCGTTGGGTTGTGCCTCATTGTGCTTGGGCTTGCGAGGCCTCAGTCGGGCAAATCGGAATCTCGTATTCGCGGTGAGGGGATCGCGATTGAATTGGTGTTGGACGTTTCCGGTTCCATGGATGCGCTCGATTTTCAGCTCAAGGGAGAGGATGTCAGTCGATTGACTGCTGTCAAGCATGTGATTAGCGAGTTCATCCAAGGCTCGCGTTCCAAGGGTTTGGCCGGTCGGAAAGACGACTTAGTTGGCACGATTGCCTTTGGCGGTTTTGCAGACAGCAAGTGTCCGCTAACCCTCGACCATGGTGCGTTGGTCGACATCGTAAAGGGTCTCGAAATTCCAAAGAGAATTCGGGATCGACAGGGCCGCGTCATCAACGAAGAGACACTCAAGGAAGAACTGGCGACAGCGATCGGCGATGGAGTTGCCTTGGGTGTGGATCGGCTTCGCGATTCGAAAGCCAAGAGCAAGGTTTTGGTTCTGCTGACCGATGGCGACAACAACGCAGGAACGGTAGATCCGCGCGAAGCAGCCAGCATCGCAAAGGAACTTGGGATCAAGATTCATACCATCGGGATTGGTCGTAATGGAGTTGTTCCAATGCCGCAGGAAGATGAATATGGTAGACGCGTTTTGGTCCCGGTCCAATTCCGAATTGATGAAGACCTGTTGCGCGAGATGGCTGAACAAACCGGCGGAACCTATTTCAACGCCTCGGACTCGGAAGGGCTTTCGAAAGTTTATTCCCAAATCGATCAATTGGAAAAAGGCCAGTTCGAGGAGTTCAAGTATTCGCAATACTCAGAATTATTTCCTTGGTTTGCATTGATCGGTTTAGGATTAATACTTTTGGTCAATATACTTCTTGAGACTCGATTTCGTTCGCTTCCGTAACGGAATAACATTATGGATTGGCAAAACCCGACAGCCCTTTACTTCATTCTACCGTTGTGCATTGGATGGCTTGTGCTGGCCCTCTATTCACAATCGCGACGTGTTCGCGCGCGACAACTATTTGTCGCAAAACAGATGTCGGATCGCATTTTACCGGAACCTTCCGCAGTACGTTTCTGGATCAAGTTGGCATTGCGTGAAGTCGCGATTGTGGCTGGCCTGGTTGCACTTGCAGGACCTCGATTTGGCGAACAATACGAACAAATCATTCCTCGCGGCAGCGATTTGTATGTACTGATCGACGTGTCTCGTTCCATGCTTGCAGAGGATGTTGCTCCGACCCGACTCGGACGTGCCAAAGCGGACGTTTCTGCACTGGTCAATCGCCTGGAAGGGGAGCGAATTGGATTGATCGCTTTCGCAGGCCAAGCAGTCGTCAAATGCCCTCTAACCGTCGACTACAATTCCTTTCGTCGAGCTCTGAACGAACTAGATCCGAATAGCGCTCCGCGAGGCGGAACCGCCATCGGAGACGCGATTCGCAAATCGTTAGAGGTGTTTCAATCCAACTCAGCACGGGACCAAGCGATCTTGCTCATTACGGATGGCGACGACCAACAGTCGTATCCTCTCGAAGCGGCCACGGTCGCTGCCGAACGCCAAGTTACTATTTTTTCCGTCGGCCTCGGTGATGCGGAGAAAGGTTCGCGAATTCCACAGAAAGACAAGTCGGGTTTGTTCGTAGAACATCAAGGGGAGCAGGTATGGAGCAAACTGGATGGCACTCTGTTGCAGGAAATCGCCTTAAAGACCTCTGGCGTTTACATCCCAGCCGGTACGCGTTCGTATGATCTTGGCGAGCTCTATACAAAATACCTTCAAGGACGTCGCGGCGATGACTCGACAAGTCAAACTAGAATTCGACGAACCGAACGATTTCAGATATTCTTGGCGATCGCGTTGTTAGCCCTATTGATCGATATGTTTATCATCCCATTCCGCAGCGGTTGGAGGCCCAAATCAGCGATGCCAATACCTAAGCCAATTCGCAGTTCTGCGGCAGCCGTCGCCCAAATAGGATTCGGCGTCTTTTTTGGACTTGTTACTGGGGTGCCGCTCCAAGCGGACGATTCCGTATCCAAAGTCCGAGAAGGGATAAAGTTTTTTGCCGACCAGAAATTTGACGAAGCTCACGATGCATTCGCTTTGGCCGCATCGCAGCTCGAACAGCAAAAATCGCCAAAAGCCAATGTAGCGATTTTTGATGAAGCCTGTGCCTTTCATCGCAAGGGTGACTTCGACAAGGCAAAGGAGCGTTATTTACAGGCCGGACTTAGCCAGGACCGAAACCTTGCGACCGCCGCACACTTCAACTTGGGAATGCTTTCGTCCGAACAGGCCCGATCCACAGCGGGCGATCAGCCTGAAAGCGTGGCAGTTGACAAGCGAAAAGAGATCATCGAATCGCTAAAGCAATCCGTCGCATCCTATAGGCATTGTTTGGAGTTAGACCCGAAACACACCCCCTCCAGAAAGAATATTGAACTCGTTCGGCAATGGATCAAATTCTACACGGACAAGTGGAATGAATTGGATAGGCAAAAACGCCGCAATGAAACCAACTTGTTGCAGTTTCTTGACTACATCGTCCAGGCCCAAACGGCCATTCAAGATTCCGTTGAAGTGCTTGTTCCCAACACGTCTGCCGACACGTTTGCAGAACTGAAGCGAATCCAGGACGAGTTGGCTGAGGAGATACCTGTCTTGCGCGACAAGATCGATTCGGATTTGCGTCCGAAACAAGATGCAGGTCAACCGCAATCGCCTCAGCCGCAACCGCCTCAGCCGCCAGCAGCAACGGCACCAAGTTCAAAGGAGCTCGAGGAAGGTATTGCACTATTGCAAAGTTGGGCTGATGAAGCTGGAAAAAAGATGGCAAACGCGTCGTCGCAATTGGCGCGTTCCAATCCCGCGAATGCGGCTGCGGAACAGAAAGCTGCACAGGTGGAATTGGATCGCATTTGGGATGCAATCATTAACTTCCATACACTGCTCGCAAAGGAACTCGGTGACCAAACTCAAATCACCCAAAGGTTAGGGCTCGCAGCAGTAGAAAAAAACGATGGGTCAGATGCAACCACGGCTATCGATGATCCGATTTCATCTTCGTCGCTACCTGGGTCGCCACCTGCGTCGCCGCAACAACTCGCGGTCGAAGAACCGAACTGGAATGACCTTCAAGAGTCTCACGAAAAAGCCCTTCGAAAAGCTCGCTTGTTGGCTCCCAAGGCGGAGGCAGAGCTTAGTCGAATGGACGCAGAAACCCAACCGGAAACCCAACCGGAAACCGTTCCGCCCGACCCTGATCCACAGCAACCCCAAGATCCGCAGCAGCCCAAGAAGATAGATCCGGAGGAAGTAAAGGCGGGATACCGTAAAGCCATCGAGCTTGCGCCCAGCGCGGTTGAGCAAATGGAGTCGGCGTCCGAGCAGATCAAAAAGAAAGACCGAAATCGCGCGTCGGTTCACGCAGAAGAAGCGAGACGAATCCTTCAAGAAATTCAAGACGCACAACCCAAGAATCCAGAACAAGACAAACAGGATCAACAAGATAAAAAAGACAACCAAGATCAGCAACAAAATCAAGATAAGAACGACGAAAAGAAAGATAACGAAGACAAGAAAAGTCAGGACGAAAAGGACCAGCAGACCGATAAAGACAAGCAAGATCCCAAGAAACAAGACGAGAACAAGGACAAGGAGAAAGAAGGGGACAAGGACAAGGACGGGAATAAGGACAAAGACAAGGACGGGAACAAAGACAAGAAAGAACAAGAACAGCAGCAACCGAAACCGAATCAAGTATCGAAAGATCGAATCGAGGACATGCTCAGAAAAGTTCGAGAACGCGAACAAGACAAGCGTGAACGCGATCGTGAACTGCGAGCACGTATCCTGGGACGAACTCCAGTGGACAAGGATTGGTAAAGTGCATTATCGAATCGAGGATAAACGGCATTTCGCTTCTCAACTCTTACTGACACAGCCGACGAAAGGTGCAGGCACGCTCCGACGTGCCGTCCGCAGTCAAGCTTTTGCCAAGATTCTAGGTGGACGGCACATGGAATGTGCCTACTACTTTGACTTTGGTCGGACATGCCTTTGCCTGCTATTTCTGATCCATTTCGCGGTGCCGCTCTCGGCGCAGTCTCCCAAGATAAAGGCGTCCGTCGACACGCAAGAGATTTTCATTGGCGAATCGGTTGAATATCAAATCGAGATTCGAAACGTGGAGAATCCACCTAAACCCGATCTCTCCTCTGTTCGCCTCGAATTTGATATTGAGCCAACAGGTGATGAGTCTAGAAATCAGTCATCCACCACGATTTTGAACGGGCGGATGTCCCAGCGAAACATATACAACCACATTTATACATATCGACTCAAGCCCAAGTTGTCTGGCAAGTTAACCATCCCAGCCGCGACCGCAACTCTCGATGGCAAATCACTTGCGACAAATCCGATTGAGATAACCGTGCAGGAAGCGGAAGAACAGGATCTTGTCATCGTGCGGATGATCGCCAGTCAAGCAGAGATTTTCCCCACGCAATCGTTTTCCGTCTCGCTTCGAGTACTCGTCAAACCAATACCCAATAGCTCATTTGATCCAGTCCAGGTCCTTCGACGCCGTCCGCCCCATTTGCAAACGGACTTGGTAAATATCCCAGAGGGTCTCAAGGCGGACGATAAATCGGAATGGCTTCGGTCCATGCTCTCCAAGAGCGGAGCCGGCTTTACCATCAATGACTTCAGCACGCAGTCCGGCTCACTGTTCGATTCACCGAAAGCAGCAGTATTTGATTTGCGAAGCGGGAGAGAGACTCGCAAGGACTTGGAAGGAAACGAAGTTGAGTATTTTGTTTATGAAATGACTCGCAACTTCACGGCGGAACGAACCGGCACGTATACGTTCGGTCCTGCGGTTGTCAAAGGAACGTTTGTGACAGGCTCCGACGGAACGGATTTCAACGGAAAGAAGCTTGTCGCAATTGCGCCTGCGATTCAAGTTCTCGTCAAAGAGGTCCCTTCTCCTAGACCAGCTACATTTACAGGAGGTATCGGCAGTTACAGTGTCAAGGCGATTGCAAGTCGTACGAAACTGCGAGTTGGCGATCCTTTGACGTTGAATTTGGACTTTGAGAGGGGAGCCAACAGTGGCTCGCTTGAACTGTTGTCCGCGCCAGACCTTGGCTCGATCGAACCCATTCTGAGCGACTTCGACATTATCGATTCGAACCCAACCGGCCGAGTCGATGGAGACACCAAAAAATTTGGTTATGCAATTCGCCCTAAACGTCAAGGAGTCTCCGTTCCGCCGATCACTCTTTCCACGTTCGACCCTATCTCGCAAAAGTTCGTTGAGATCACGACGCAGCCCATTGCATTGGACGTCGCTGAGGCATCTCAAGTAAGCAGCGCTGAATTGGTTGGTGCGATGGCCAAAGGGAGCAGCAATGATATCAAAATGAGTAGTAAGGGTATCTTTCAGAACATCACGAATCCGCAGCAGCTTCGCGATGATCGCGTCAGTCTGGTGCGAACCATGTTAGCGGTTGCCGGCGTATGGTGCGCCATGGGAATGGGAATGTTATCGGTCCTGGCGCTTCGCCGAACATCCTCGGACACCATCCGCCAGCGAAGGCAAAGAGCAACTCGAGCGGCTCATGCGAAGCTGAACGAAGCCAAGCAAATGGTCGAGAAGCCCAAGGAAATGCTTCGGACAGTCCGCTCCGCAATCGTTGGACTTGTTGCAGACACCCAAAACCGAATCGTCGATGGAATGACGGTTGCCGATGTGCGTGATGCGTTGGTGACGGCAAACGTCCCGACGGACGATAAAGCCTCGGTGGAGAAATTGTTGAGCACCATCGAGTCATCCGAGTATGGAGCGGGCGATGAAATGGATTCATCGGCGTTGATACGTGAGGCAGCGCAGTTAATCGATCGGATTGCACCTTATTTACAACGGAGCCCGCGATGATCACCCTCGCCCGTTGGTTGATTTGTTTCTCTACGATCTGTTTCGCTTCGATTGTTTTCACGAAAATTGTTTTCGCTGACTCGTCGGCCATTAGCTCCGATTCGGGTAGTTCCGATTCGGGGGATCGCCAACGCATTTTTGTCAAAGCCCTTGAGCTGTTTGATGAAGCCAAAATGCCGGAAGACTATCTCGAGTCGGCCCGATCGTTTGAGTCTATTCTCAAGGATGGATACCAAAGCGGCGTTGTTTACTACAATTTGGGCAACGCTTATTACCGAGCGGGTGAGTATGGGCGAGCGATTCTGAACTATCGCAAAGCCAAGTTCTTTCGGCCTCGCGATCCTTATCTGGCGGCCAATCTTCAACAGGCCATTTCGATGGCACCAGGCCGTTTGGTAGAGAAACCCAAGCCATGGTGGAACCATGTTTTGTTCTGGAACGAATGGATCTCGAATGCGACGAAAATTGGTTTGGTCGGCTTCGGACTATCCTTGGCAGCCGTTTTTGCATTTTGCGCCGTCTGGTTTCGTCGCAGGGTTTTTACTTGGATTGCGGTCGCAACCTTGGTTGTGTTTGGCGCGATGGGTGTCGACGTAGCAATCAACTCGCCCGACATATCGGGCGTTAAGCGGGCAGTGATTGTAGGAGAGACCATTGCGAGAAAGGGAACAGGAGCCAACTACGAGCCCGCGTTTGACAAAGCGTTGATGGATGGAGCTGAGTTGACCGTATTAAGCGAAACGGCGGACTGGACGTTTGGACACTTCGAAGGAGTGGGCGACGGCTGGGTGCGGAACGAATTCGTGGCCAAATAAGAGTCATTGCTGTCTTGTTGTACGCTTTGCACTCACTCCTTGGTTTCGAACACAAAGTTGCGGTACCAGACTTCGCTACCGTGATCGGTTAGCATCAGCTTACCGCTCGCGTTGAGACCGAACTCAGGCACGTCGTTAAACTTGCTCGCCTCAACCCTTTTCTTCCATTCTTCATCGCCAATCGTGGCCGCGACTATCTGTTTGCCGTTGAGCCAGTGTTCGACACGTTTTCCTTGAACAACGATTTTGGCATGGTTCCATTCGCCAGCCGGATTCAATTGTTTATCGGAATGCGGTTCATAAAGATCATAAAGCGATCCCACACTATTCTTCGGAGCAACCTTGTTCTTGGCTCCCGCGTCATCGTAAATCTGATACTCAAGTCCAAGTACTTTGTTGCCGTATGAGCGGACTCGGTACTTCAGGCCGCTGTTGCCGCCAACCGCAATCTTCCAATCGAACGCAAGCGTGAAATCACCATACTCAGCACGCGTGACAATATGCCCACTTCGTCCAACTTCTTTCTTGAGGTGAATCACTCCATCGAGAATCTCCCAGCCCACTGAAACGGGCTTGCCCTCGAGAGTCGTCCATGCCGCGAATGACTTTCCATCGAACGGCGACACGGGATCGGCAGATTGCAAATCTTGATCCCAGAACAACAGACTTGTTGTGGTCGACAGAATGATCAACGCAAGTCGAGCCAAAGAGTAAGAAGAGAAATTCACAGAGATTTTCCTTGAACAAGAATCGCAACACAAAAGCAGACCACAGGAAAAAGC
>Ga0247832_1000591_pt1 | contig 73236 bp, 73 predicted proteins | sample LaCruzMarch2015__10_FD_192407 | JGI IMG/M metagenome (GOLD analysis project Ga0247832, IMG submission 192407) | Freshwater microbial communities from meromictic Lake La Cruz, Castile-La Mancha, Spain - LaCruzMarch2015_4m | ecosystem: Environmental > Aquatic > Freshwater > Lake | place: Spain... | reverse complement strand
GCAACCCGTTGCTGTTCGTCCCAGAAGCCGCGCTGCCCCATTGCCAAGCTGGAATTGAATAATTAAATTCTAATTCAGATTCTGGTCGCGTCAAGCATTTTCCGCGATTTTTCGAGGTGCCCTTAAGGCGAACGCCATTCGCGACGTTGTGCCTGCCGCCATTTCCCCCTGGTTGCGCTGGTTGATCCTCACGGATAATCAGGTTTCGGTGCTTCCCGACTCCATCGGCAATTGCGCGCGCCTGCAGAAACTGATGTTGGCCGGCAATCAACTGGCAGAGTTGCCGGTGGCGATGCGCGGCTGCGTCGGGCTTGAGCTGCTGCGGATTTCGGCCAATCGGTTCAAGGCGTTGCCAGAGTGGCTGCTGCAATTGCCTCGGTTGACCTGGTTGGCGTTTGGCGGAAATCCGGTTTCAGCGGTGCCACACGCACCGAGTGGGGCCGTGGGCCGCCTCAATTGGGGCGATCTGGTGTTGGGTGACCAACTCGGTGAAGGTGCCTCGGGAGTGATCCACAAGGCGCACTGGCAGCCGTCGCCGCAGGAAGCAGGGCATCCCGTGGCGGTGAAGCTATTCAAGGGGGCGGTCACCAGTGACGGGTTTCCAGCAGAAGAAATTGCGGCCTGTTTGGCGGCGGGCAATCACGCTCACTTGATCGGGGTCATTGGTGAGCTCACCGGGCATCCAGCCGGCACCAGCGGCTTGGTGATGCCGTGGGTCGACCCGGGGTTTCGCAGTTTGGCCGGCCCGCCCAGTCTGGCGACGTGCACCAGGGACATTTACAGGGACGGCCAACGTTTCTCCCTTCCCTTGGTGCTCGATCTGGCGACGGGCTTGGCCGCTGTTGGCGAGCACCTGCACGCACGTGGAATTATGCACGGAGACTTTTATGCCCACAACGTCCTTTTTCGCCCCGAGGGCGGCTGCTTATTGGCCGACTTCGGGGCGGCCTCCTTTTACCCGCCTCAGGCAGGTGAAGGCGCTCATCCATTGGAGGCGCTGGAGGTGCGCGCCTTCGGCTGTTTGCTTGGCGAATTGCTGGAGCGCATTGAACCCGATCATGACGTGCTCCTCCCATCCTTAAAAGCGCTGCAACTCCGCTGCATGGCGCCAGTTGCAGCGAGCCGTCCCCGGTTCGCCGAGCTGGTGGCAACGTTGGAATCACTGCGACATTAAGCCCGCGGTTTTGGCTTCGATCACCAATCGGCGAAGGGTTTCACCGACCAGGTTGGGGTTGAGGTTGAGGTTGAGGTTGGCGTTGTCTTGGAGACGGCATCAAAGGCTGACCCATCCTTATTCCTTGGCATGTTGAGCACCTCCTCCAGAATGAGATCAACGATCCGGAGTCTTGGTGGGTGTCCTTGAGGTAAGCGGTGGGCTTTCGATTGCTTTGCGAATGAGTTCATGGATGTTGCCTGAACTCCCTGTGCATTGCGGCTTGCAAAGACCGCTCAACGGTCCGCTCAGTCAAGCAGCCTTCGCCTCGCAACCTTCGCATGGCAAGCCTGCGCGAAGTGAAGCGCTATGTGAAGGCCATAGAAGAAGGCCTGTGTGCTTATCCCAACTCCTGAAGTGGGTCGGGTGATTGATGCTTCTCAATACGCTTGGAGCGAAAGTCGCTCCCATATTCCATGATTTTGTCCCCAGCCATGCCCTCCGCGACATGACGGCTCTTTCCATCCTCCTGCCTCTGGTCGTTCACTACGTGGTGGCAGTGCTTCCACTGGCTGTGGGGCTTCTGGCCTTAATGAGGACACGCCCTGGCCCGTAGGCGCCATCGTCGGATTGCTGTGGCTGGCCTCTTGGCTGTCTTGGGAGGAACTCTGGTGATGCTCCAAAGCAAGGCTGCTCTTTTGGGTGCCCCCTCTGCCAGGAAAGTTGACGCCTCTCCATCCCGACCACTTCCACCACCAGGGGGCCTGATGGAATCGATCGATGCGTACTTACAGCGAGGCCGTCAAGGCTGATGTCCGCCGGCGGATGGGGCCTCCCCACCGCCAGAGCGTGACGGAGATCGCCCAGGAGCTGGGCATCCACGTGATCACCCTCTACAAGTGGCGCAAGGCCTGGCGGCTGCATCGAGAGGTGGTGCCTGCCACCCAGAAGGATCCCGAGGGCTGGAGCGCTGCCGACAAGTTCACTGTGGTGCTGGAGGCCGCCGGCATGAACGCCACCGAGCTCGGTGCCTATTGCCGCGAGCGTAGGGTGTTTCCCGAGCAGGTGGACCGCTGGCGGCAGGCCGCCCAGGATGCCAATGCACAGCCGCTGCTGACGATGGCCCGGTGACTGCCAGGGAAGATGACGCCACCTGGTTCATTGCGCTGATGGGTCTGCTGCCCATCGCCCTGGGGGGAGTCAGTCTGGTCCGCTGGTCGCGGCTTTAGGCCTCAAGATGACGCAGACGATCCTTGCGGCGCTCTCACGTGGTGAACGGCTGGCGATCGCCGGCACCTACACCCTGACCCTGCTGGAGAACCTCTGCATGCTCGCCTATCCGGCGCTCACCGGGTTGGCGGTCGACGGGCTGCTGAAGCACAGCTACCAGGGTCTTTCGGGGCTGATCGCCGTGTGGCTCGTGCACCTTGTCGCTTCCTTCGTGCGGCAGCGGTACGACACCCGTGTCTTCATGGGGATCTATGCCCGACTTGCCGTCAACACCGTCTCTGACCAGAACAACCGCGGCCATGGCACCAGCATCGTGTCGGCGCGGGTTGAGATGATGCGCGACATGGTCGGTTTCTTCGAAGCCGACGTGCCGGCGATGTTCTCCCAGGTGGTGACCGTGATTGGTTCGCTGCTGATGCTGTTCACCTACGACCTCGAGGCGGGTTTCATCGCGATGGCGGTGCTGCTTCCGATGGGGCTCGTCAACGCCTGGTATTGGCGCCGCGCGCTCCAGTTGCACCGCGGCCTCAACGATCAGATCGAGCGCGAGATCGAGGACATTGAGGCGGCGCGCCTGTTGCGCCTGCGTCGTCACTTCGGCCGTGTGCGTCGTTGGCATGTGCAACTGTCGGACAGTGAGTCGTGGACGTGGACCGTGACGGAGCTCGCCACGATCGTGGCGCTCGTTGTTCTCCTGATCGACTTCACCCGTTCGCCAGTGTTCAGCGCGGGCGCGATCTACGCGGTGCTCGCCTATGTGTTCGATTATCTGGAAGGCCTTGACCAAGCTCCCACGTTGGTGAACAACGTCGCCCGGCTCCAGGACATCCGGGCGCGGCTGGGGCGCTGAGCATCAACGCGGATGAAGAAGGGCAAGGAACACGATCTGCCTCTGGGATGGTGGCGGCGACGGGGAAGCTGTGCGGTTCTATGCCGCCACCGTCGGCAAGAAGCTGGCCAAGGAGCTGGGGCTGGAAACGATGGGACTGGATGTGTTGGCGGCCCTGCTGGAGCGGGTCATGGCTGCAGGGTTGGATGAACTGAACACCAGCGCTCTACACAGGTTCACGGCGGGGGTGGGAGGGCTGGGGGGTTCAGCTGAGCCTGCGACGATGTGCGGATGGGGAGGGCCATCTGATGATGCCATCGGCGTATAAGCGGTATGCGCACTCCCAATGACCGTAGGGAACGTCTTGTCGCCGTTGACCGTAAGTGTCAGCTGGAGCTGACGACATTGGCGAGGTTCTCTCCCGTGGCAACAATGAGAGCTGTGAACCGTCGCGGAACTAGAGGCCGATGATGTCTGAGGTCGATCCGTACCTCCTCGGATACCGCCAGGCGGAGCAGGAGCGACTGCAGCGCCAGGCTCACCAATTTGCCGGTGAGTCTAGCTGGCTCTTTGATCAGATAGGGGTGACAAGTGGTGCGCGCGTCGTTGAGATTGGCTGCGGACCATCCGGTTGCCTCAGAATCCTCTCCGACTTGGTAGGACCATCGGGCAGCGTGGTCGGAGTAGAGCGAAACGGTGACGCGGTTGAACTTGCCCGTACCCTGATTTCAGAGCATGGCTTAAGGAACGTCGAAGTGCTGGAGTCAGACGCCCGGTGTACTGGATTGCCCAGGGCTTCCTTCGACTACGCGACAGCCCGCCTTGTGTTGGTCAACGTGCCGCAACCAGAGGGCATCGTTGCAGAAGCTGTTGCGCTCGTTCGACCAGGAGGCTGGGTGGCGTTCCATGAGGCGGACTATGTGAGCCATGTGTGTGATCCCTCTATTTATGCCTGGACTCGCATTGTCGAACTGCTTGTCGAGTACTCGGAGACGAATGGAATTGATCCCTTTGTCGGGAGACGCTTGCAGGGCTTGTTGCGTAACAGTGGCCTCATCGACATCCAGGTCAAACCCATTGTTTATGTTTACCCACCTGGGCATGTTAATCGAACGATCTTGTTGGACTTTGCGAACAACCTTAGCGAGCGAGTCGTTGCGCAGAAGCTGATTGGAGAGTCGCAGCTATCCGAAGCTAAAGAGGAACTTGAACGGCATCTTGCCGACCCCAACACGCTTGTCGTCTCCCATCTCTTCTTCCAGGTGTGGGGCCGCAAAGCCCCATAGACACGCCGCTTCATGAGCAGTGGCGTTTCATCGCTATGGTTCCACCTCACTCCAGCACGATTGCCCGATGAACAAGGAACAATTTCAAGCCAAACTCGATGCCATCTTCAACGCACATGTCCAGGCGGAATTGGCAGGTGATCTCGATGCCACACTGGCAACCATGGCGCCTCATCCTCATCTCGTCAATGTGCCCACCATGGTCGGTGGAATGGGTCCGAAAAGTGTCCGCAGATTCTATTCCACACGGCTGATGGGCCAGTTCTTCCCACCTGATGTGACGTTTGAGACGATTTCACGGACCTATAGCGAAGAGAGGCTTGTTGATGAACTCATCATCTCCTTTACTCACACCATCAGGATGGATCATATGCTGCCTGGTGTAGAGCCAACAGGACGACGTGTTGAGGCCGTATTCGTGGTCATCGTTGGCATCGAAGATGACAAGGTGGCCTACGAACATATTCTTTGGGACCAAGCAAGCGTGCTCGTGCAGTTGGGCCTGCTTGATCCGACGAATCTCCCCATTGTCGGAATGGGAGCTGCGGCCAAATTGAGGAATCCGGCTGTGCCAGACCCGTTCTTCAACGAGGGTTAGCTGGCGTACTCACCGCCCTCGATCAAGATACGACGGTCTTGGGGGGCAGCGAGGCCTCACAGTCGCTCATCTCTTTAGCCCACCGCTGACCTCGCCCGTCACGCGTATGCGGAGAATATGACAACGGCCCCGGTTCGCCATCTGGGATAGCCTAAGAAAGTCCCCGCTTTGAGCATAAACAGTGAAGCTTGGATACACTATCTTGTATGTCGCTGATGTTGCTTCGTCCTTGAGCTTCTTCGAGCGTGCATTTGGGCTAAAGCAACGCTTTCTGCACGAGTCAGGGACCTATGGAGAACTTGAAACTGGAGAAACAACTCTTTCCTTTGCTGCTCACGAGCTTGGCGAGGTGAACTTTCCTGGTGGCCATGTCCGTGCCGATGCGTCGACACTGCCCCTTGGTATGGAGGTTGGCTTGGTCACTCGTGATGTCTCTGCTGCTCACGCGCGTGCGTTGAAGGAAGGTGCCATTGAGTTGAGCGCGCCAACCACTAAGCCTTGGGGTCAGGTTGTCTCATATGTTCGAGCCCCGGACGGATGCCTCGTCGAAATCTGTACCCCAGTCGGTGAGTGAATGTAACACCTAGCCTCAAGATCCGGCGGGGTGGGTATCTTTGAATGATATCCGCTTCAATCTCATTTCCGCGGCTGATCCGCAGCGTTCGTCGCCCTGTCGCCACACTCAGCTTTTGCATCGTTATTCAGGATCCAGATGACAGCAGCAGCGTCAGTCGATTGCGGTGCATATGAAGTCCTCCAATGATCTGGAGTGTTGAGCCTCATTCAGAGCATCAGATGGAGCCACACAGCGTTGACAGTCGGGGAGTGAGAGGCGTTCTTCGCCTTGTCCATCCATTGGAGACTGGTGCGGCGGGGTTATCGGTACCCTCCGCCATTCCTTGAGCTGACGGACCGATTGGAGACCTCTGACTGGTTCGCACCATGCCGCGCCTCAAAGGCCCGCAGGCCAGCGCCAGGCCCGCCCGCAGGCCTCAGGGCGTGCCGCTGGGAGGCTCGGGTGCCAGCGGCGGGTTCAGGCGTCGAACAGGGAGTGGCGATGCAGCAGCTGCGCCATCAGGAACCCACCCAGGCAGGCCACCAGCAGTGGTTTGAGGATCAGCGGATCCTTGGTGAGGGCGAAGGTGAGAAACATCGCCGTGATCGGCGTGCGGGCGCAGGCCGCCACGAAGGCCCCCATGCAGGCGAACACCACCGTGCTGGGAGCGGCGCCGCCCAGCTGGGCGATCACTTCCGCTACCGCCAGCCCCAGCGCACCGCCGAGGGTGAGCATCGGCGCGAACAGCCCCCCGGGAGTGCCCACAGCGGCGGCCAGTCCGGTGGTGAGGAACAGCACCGCGAAGATCGCCAGCGACCGGGAGATGTCGAGATCGCCTTCAGACTCCGCCTGGCGGATCCCCGCCCGGTTGATGAAATCCGCCGGCAGCAGGGCGTCGCTGAGGCCGAGCAGCACCCCCACGCCGGCCATCCCCGCCGCCAGCGGCACCTGCCAGCGCAGGCGCAGCGCATGCAGGCCCACCACGAAGCGGCAGTAGGCCTCGGCGGCGCAGGCCACCGCCGCACCAAGCGCGAACAGCACCACCAGATCGAGCGGATGCACCTGGAAGAAGGCGAACACCTGGCGCTCCAGTGGCAGGGTGCCCGAGCGGCTCAGGCCAGTGAGGGACGGGCCCAGGCCCGCCAGCCCGAGCAGATCGGCCCAGGTGTCGGCCCAGAACGTGGTGAACAGTACCAGCAGCATCACCACGGGCCGCGCCCCGCGCAGCAGTTCCTCCAGCGCATAGAAAAAGCCCCCGATCGGTGCGTTGAACACCGCCGCGATGCCGGCGCCACCACCGCCGGCCACGATCAGCCGCACGAAGGCCTTCGGTGCCTGGATGCGGTGCGCCATGGCGTGGCCCACCGAGCTGCCCATCTGGATCGAGGGACCTGACGGGCCGAGTGGAAAACCACTGCCGATCGCCACGATGCCGGCCGCCAGCTTCACCAGCGCCACTTTCAGATTCATCGGAATCGGTCGGCCCCTAAGGAACTGCTTCACCTGGGGAATGCCCGACCCCTGCGCCGCCGGGGCCAGCCGCTGCACCAACAGCCCGGCAATCAGGCCGCCCGCGCCGCCGATCGCCGGCAACAGCAGCAGGTCTGGACCGAGATCCAGCAGGCGCAGCCGCCATCGGCCCAGGCCATCAAGGCCGAGCTTGAACAGCAGACCGGCCGTGGCCGCGCCCAGGCCGGTGAGGATCAGGGCCAGCACCACCGGCAGCAGCCGGTGCTCCAGCAGGTGCCGCACCACATTGGTGCCCGCCTCGTTCCGCAGCAGCGTCCGCCTGATCCTGGCGAGATTCTCCGCCGGCACCCCCTTGCTCACACCCCCGCCAGCACCTCCTCCTCCTCCTCCACGCTCACCACGCGGCCGGCGTCGCTGAAGCCCTCGATCTGGTCGAAGTTGAGGTAGCGGTAGAGCTCGTCGGAGAGGGGATCGATCTTGGCCGCGGCGATCTCCAGGTATTCGGCCGGTGTGGGGATGCGGCCCAGCAGGGCGCATACCGCCGCCAGTTCGGCGCTGCCCAGATACACCTGGGCGCCGTTGCCGAGGCGGTTGTTGAAGTTGCGCGTGCTGGTGGAGAACACGGTGGTGTTGTCTTCCACCCGGGCCTGGTTGCCCATGCACAGCGAGCAGCCGGGCAGCTCCATGCGGGCGCCGGCAGTCTCGAACTTGGCGGTGTAACCCTCGGCGCGCAGCACTTCGTCGTCCATGCGGGTGGGCGGGCACACCCACAGGCGGGCGGCGCTGGTGCCGGCCCCATCGAGCACCGTGGCGGCGGCGCGGTAGTGGCCGATGTTGGTCATGCAGGAGCCGATGAACACCTCATCGATCCGGTCGCCCGCCACCTCGCTCAGCAACTTGACGTTGTCGGGATCGTTCGGGCAGGCCAGCACCGGTTCGGTGAGTTCATCGAGGTTGATCTCGATCACTTCGGCGTACTCGGCGTCGGCATCGGCGCTCAGCAGCTGCGGATCCGCCAGCCACGCCTCCATCGCCTGGATGCGGCGGGCCATGGTGCGGGCATCGCTGTAGCCCCTGGCGATCATGTTCTTGAGCAGCGCCACATTGCTGCGCAGGTATTCCGCCACCGTTGCTTCCGAGAGCTTGATCGTGCAGCCGGCACAGGAGCGCTCGGCGGAGGCGTCCGTGAGCTCGAACGCCTGCTCTAGCTTGAGATCCGGCAAGCCTTCGATTTCGAGGATGCGGCCGGAGAACACGTTCTTCTTGCCGGCCTTCGCCACCGTGAGCAGGCCCTTCTGGATCGCCACCCACGGGATCACGTTCACCACATCGCGCAGGGTCACGCCCGGCTGCAGCGAGCCGCTGAAGCGCACCAGCACCGATTCGGGCATGTCGAGCGGCATGGCGCCGATCGCGGCGGCGAAGGCCACCAGGCCCGAGCCGGCCGGGAAGGAGATGCCGAGCGGGAAGCGGGTGTGGCTGTCGCCGCCGGTGCCCACCGTGTCGGGCAGGAGCATGCGGTTGAGCCAGCTGTGGATGATGCCGTCGCCGGGGCGCAGGGCCACGCCGCCGCGGGAGCTGATGAAATCGGGCAGTTCGGCGTGGGTCCTGAGATCCACCGGTTTCGGGTAGGCGGCGGTGTGGCAGAAGCTCTGCAGTACCAGGTCGGAGGAGAAGCCCAGGCAGGCCAGTTCCTTCATCTCGTCGCGGGTCATCGGCCCGGTGGTGTCCTGCGAGCCCACGGTGGTCATCAGCGGTTCGCAGCTGGTGCCGGGCCGCACCCCTGCCAGGCCGCAGGCCCGGCCCACCATCTTCTGGGCCAGGGTGAAGCCCTTGCCGGTGTCGGTGGGTGCCACCGGACGGATGAACAGGTCGGAGGCGGGCAGGCCCAGGCGGGCGCGCACCTTGTCCGTCAGGGAGCGGCCGATCAGCAGCGGAATGCGTCCCCCGGCGCGCACCTCGTCGGCGATGGTGCTGGGCTTGAGCTCGAAGCGGGCCACCACCTCGCCGGCGCCGGGTTCGCCGGCGGCCCGCTCGATCGTGCCGGCGTAGGGGCGGATCGTGATCACATCGCCCGTGCTGAGCGCCGCCACATCGCATTCGATCGGTAGGGCGCCGGAATCCTCGGCCGTGTTGAAGAAGATCGGTGCGATCTTGCCGCCCAGGATCACGCCGCCGGAGCGCTTGTTCGGCACATGGGGAATGTCGGTGCCGGTGTGCCACAGCACCGAGTTGATCGCCGATTTGCGCGAACTGCCGGTGCCCACCACATCGCCCACGTAGGCCACCGGATGGCCTTTCGCCTTGAGGGCGGTGATCTGCTCGAGGCCTCCGGGTTGGCGGGTTTCGAGCATCGCCTGGGCGTGCAGGGGGATGTCGGGGCGGGTGGTGGCGTGGGTGGCCGGCGAGAGGTCGTCGGTGTTGGTTTCCCCCTCCACCTTGAACACCGTCACGGTGATCGCCTCCGCCAGCTGCGCCTTCTCGGTGAACCAGGCGGCCTCGGCCCAGCTCTCCACCACCTGCTTCGCCCACGGGTTGGTCTGCGCCAGCTCCAGCACGTCGTTGAAGGCGTCGTAGACGAGCAGGGTGCGGCTCAGCCCCGTGGCGGCCTCGGCGGCGATCACCGCATCGGCGTGGCTCAGCAGCGTGATCAGTGCCCCCACGTTGTAGCCGCCGATCATCGTGGCCAGCAGCCGGGTGGCCGCGATCGGATCCACCAGCTGACTGGTGGCCAGCCCCTGGGCCACGGCGCTCAGCCAGCCCGCCTTGACGTAGGCCGCTTCATCCACCCCCGGTGGGATCCGCTCGCTCAGCAGATCCAGCAGGAACGCCTCCTCGCCGACGGGCGGCTGCTCCAGCAGCTCGGTGAGGGCCTGGGCCTGGGGCGCCGAGAGCGGCAGCGGCGGCACGCCGAGGGCCAGGCGCTCAGCAGCGTCCTGGCGGTAGTGGACCAGCAGGTCGGGTTCGGAGAACGGAGCGGCCACCATGCCTGAATCAATCGAGCGTTGCTTCATTCTCTCGCCCGCCGCCGAACCCGTGGTCACGACTGCTGCCAAAGCAAGGGTGTTCTGACTGTTTAGGGTGATCCATTGATCTTCGGTTCTCGACCGCGACCGGCATGAACCCCACCTCCGATCTCCATGTGGTGGAGACCCGGCCGCTCGTCGCCCCTGCCGTTCTTCACCGCGAACTTCCCCTCTCGGAATCGGCCGCCGCCACGGTTGTTGCGACGCGGGATCGGATCAAGGCGATCCTGCACGGTCGAGATCCGCGCCTGCTGGTCATCGTTGGCCCCTGCTCGGTCCACGACCTGCAGGCAGCCCGGGAGTACGGCGACGCCCTTGTCGAACTGCAGCAGCGGTATCGGGGCCAGCTGGAGGTGGTGATGCGCGTTTATTTCGAGAAGCCCCGCACCACGGTGGGCTGGAAGGGCCTGATCAACGATCCGCACCTCAATGGCAGCTACGACATCAACACGGGGCTGCGCCTGGCCCGCAGCCTGCTGCTCCATCTCAACGAACGGGGCCTGCCCGCCGCCACCGAACTGCTTGATCCTGTCGTTCCCCAGTACATCGCCGATCTGATCAGCTGGACGGCGATCGGCGCCCGCACCACCGAAAGCCAGACCCACCGGGAGATGGCCTCCGGTCTTTCGATGCCGATCGGCTTCAAGAACAGCACCGACGGCAGTGCCCTCACCGCAATCAATGCCATGGAAGCGGCGGCGCGGCCCCATCATTTTCTGGGCATCAGTCGGCTGGGCCACGCTGCGATCGTCAGCACCACCGGCAACCCCGATGGGCACCTCGTCCTGCGGGGAGGCAAAGGCGGCACCAACTACCACCCCGAAGCGGTGGCCGCCGCCGCCGCTTCCCTGGCCAAGGCCAAGCTGCCCCCCCGCCTGATGGTGGATTGCAGCCACGGCAACTCCAACAAGGATTTCCGCCGCCAGGCCGAAGTGGCGGCCCGGGTGGGCGCCCAGCTCGGCGCTGGTTCCCGCCACGTCATGGGGGTGATGATCGAAAGCCATCTGGTGGCCGGCAGCCAGGCGATACCCGCCGATCTCTCCCAGCTCACCTACGGCCAGAGCATCACCGATGCCTGCATCGACCTGGCCACCACCAGGGAGGTGCTGGATCAGTTGGCCGAAGCTGTGGCCGGAGTTCAAGCCACTGCCCTGGCGCCGGTCTGAACCCGCTCTGGCACTCCACTGTTCCGAGTGCCAGGTTCGCCCCAGGCCAAAGAATTGTTCTGGCTGAACATCGGCCCAGGCGGGAGTGACTACGTTGCCCGAATCACGTTGCCTGGGTGATTCTGAGATGGCCTATTTACTCCAGTTCTGCGGTCTTTCTGAGCCCCTCCAGATGTTCTATCTGCAGCAAAATGCGGAAGCAGCTGGACAGGAGTCCGGTCCCCTGTTCGCTGGGTTCCGACCCTTTCAGCTGGACGACCTGCTCGGCTGGGCCCATGCCGCTTCGCGGCAGCGGGGCTGGGATCCGGAGGGGATTCAGCGCACTGTGCTCAACGTCTGGATGGAGCGGGCCGAGGTGATTCGCCAGTGGCAGATCCGGCTGCGCCAGGAGCCCAGTCGCCGTGTCCTGGTGGCAGGCCTCGGCACCCACGATGACTGGCAGCAGCGCTGTGAGCGGATGCTTCAGGCCTGAGTCGAGAGCAGCCTCCAGAGCAGCCCTGTCACGATCGGCACACTGAGATTGTCGAGTCCGACAATGGCCAGTTGCTCCAGCAGCGTGGCCACCAGGGCAATCCCCACCAGGCCGCCGGGCCCCATGCCGGCAGCCTGGCCGGTGGCGGCCTGCAGACCGGCCAGAACAGCGCAGCTCACCAGCCCCATCGTGGTGGTGCCGACCAGCGATTTTCGCTGGCCCAAGATCTGCCAGCTCGGCGAGGGGATCGCCGCCCCCAGCACCCCGGCCAGCCCGTCCCCGAGGGCCATCACCAGCACACCCGCCGCCACGGCGTCGGGGTGCTGGGGCCAGTACAGGCTGAGCAGAACGGTGATGGCGGCGCCATAGGCGATCGTGCCGTAGCTGGCGCGCCCGACATCTTCGATGGCCGGCAGCAGGCGAATGCGATGGTTGATCGCCGCAACGACGGTGATCAGGGCCGCCGCTGGGACAGCGATTCCGCGCTCGATGCCCAGGCTCCAGGCGATCAGAACAACCGGCCCCGTGCCGATGTGCACGAGCTTGCGGCTCCACTCCCGTTGCTCAGGCCAGCGCTGCCGCAGCCAGAAGGCCGCCAGCAGCACCAGGCCGAGCCAGAGGGCTACGGCGGCCACACCGACGGCGCCAGACCTGTTCAGGCGGCCTGCTGGTAGCTGCTCATCAGCCGCAGCTTCAGGATGGCCTTGGCCTCCAGTTGCCGCACCCGTTCGCGCGAGACGTTGATCTTGCGGCCGATCTCGGCGAGGGTGAGCGGTTCGGTGCCCTCCAGGCCGAAGCGCAGCTTGAGGATCTTCTGCTCGCGCTCATTCAGCTGGGACAACCAGGAGCCCAGGTGCTCCTTCTGGATGCTGCGATCCATCGAATCCATCGACTCGTTGCTGGCCGGATCCGGAATCAGTTCCCCCAGGGTGCTTCGATCTTCCTCACCGCGGGCATGGGCATCGAGGGAGGCGCAGGGGGCGCTCTGGGTGATCAGATCCTCAAGATCCTTCGGCTCGATGCCCATGGCATGGGCCATTTCCAGCCGGTTGGGCTGCCGACCGAAACGATGGGAGAGCTCGCGGGTGATCCGCCGCATCTTGGAGAGCTTTTCGCTGACGTGAATCGGCAGGCGGATGGTGCGGGCGCTGTTGTCGATTGCCCTGGTCATGCCCTGGCGGATCCACCAATAGGCGTAAGTGGAGAACTTGTAGCCCATGGCCGGATCAAACTTGTCAACGGCCCGCTCCAGGCCTATGGCCCCTTCCTGGACAAGATCAAGCAGTTCGAGACCCTGGTTCTGATATTTCTTAGCCACGCTGACCACCAACCTGAGATTGGCCGCCATCATCCTGTCGCGGGCCCGGGTGCCCATCTTGATCTGATGCCGTTGGCGTGTGGTGAGCGAATCAGGAGGCAGGGCATGCAGCTCCTTCATGGCCTGCACGTGGTGGGCGAGTTCAATCTCCTCGGCTGCCGTGAGCAGGGGAACCCTCCCGATGGTACTCAAGTACCATCCAATCGAGTCTGCGCTCAGGCGGCCGCTGGTTCGTTGCTGACCCACTTTGGGTGACGGTTTGGAACCATCCCCTTGAACTGCAGACGCAGCAGTGGATCGCGGAGGTGTCCCCATCACCTCGGCCTCCAATAAGTTATGGCGGGAACTTAGCAGATAGAACGGCCGCAGAACGTTGCGAAATCCAGGGAAATACGAAAAAGATCCACAATCCAAGGAGATTCACCGGTTTCAGGTGGGTTCAAAAGCCCAGCCATGTATCGGAGAAGACAAACTTAGGCGCTCGGTGCTAGGCCGGTTCGCCACTTCTTGATCAGATCAAGTTGGGCACAGTGCATGTCGCCAGCCGGCTGTCGCTGGATGAAAGTGCCGTCACTCTGCATGTCCCAGGCGGCGCAGTTGTCGTTGAAGTAGGCATCCAGCAGCCTCTCCAACTGGGCCCTGAGTTTCGGATCGTCCACCGGTGCCACAGCTTCAACACGCCGATCCAGATTGCGCGGCATCCAGTCGGCGCTGCCGAAGAACATCTCCGGCTCCCCATTGTTGCCGAACCAGAACAGCCGGGAGTGCTCAAGGAAGCGACCGATGATGCTCAGCACCCGAATGTTCTCACTGACCCCCGGCAGACCCGGTCGCAGGCAGCACATGCCGCGAATCACCAGGTCGATTCTGACTCCCGCCTGGGAAGCCTCGTAGAGCAGGGCGATGATCGCCGGGTCGACCAAGGCATTCATCTTCGCCCGGATCGCTCCCACCCCGCCGGCGCGGGCGTGGCTGATCTCGCGCTCGATCAGGGCCTCCATCCCCTTGCGCAGGGTGACCGGCGCCACCAGCAGCCGGCGGAAGCTCTGCTGCTTCGAAAAGCCCGTGAGGTAGTTGAACAGTTCAACGAGATCCTGGCCCAGCTCTGGGCGGGCTGAGAGCAGGCCGATGTCGGTGTAGAGGCTGGAGGTTTTGGAGTTGTAGTTGCCGGTGCCGATGTGCACATAGCTGCGCAGCTTCTCCTTCTCTTTGCGCACCACCAGCATGATCTTGGTGTGGGTTTTGAGGCCCAGCACCCCATACACCACATGCACGCCCGAATGCTCGAGCTGGCGGGCCCACTGGATGTTGTTGTCCTCGTCGAAGCGGGCCTTGAGCTCCACCAGGGCCATCACCTGCTTGCCGTGCTCGGCGGCCCGGATCAGGGCGGAGATGATCGGCGAATTCTTCGAGGTGCGATACAGCGTCATCTTGATGGCCAGCACCGAGGCGTCGTCGGCGGCCTGGTTGATGAACTCCTCCACCGAAGTGGCGAACAGTTCGTAGGGGTGGTGCAGCAGCACGTCGGTGCGACGCAGCACTGAAAAAATGCTCTGGAATTCGTCGGGCTTGATCGAGCCGTCCTCCAGCTGGCTTTTCTGGGCACGCACCAGGGCCGTTGGCGTCCGCCCCTGGTGGGGTTTGTCCTTGAGCTCCGGCAGGGGGAGCGCCAACAGACTCATCAGGTCATCGAGTCCTAGTGGCCCATTGATCCGATAGAGATCGCCCGGGTCCACGTCGGTGCCCTCAAGCAGTTGCTCTACCACCAGATCGGGCATTTCGTTGGCCACCTCCAGGCGCACCACTTCGCCGCCACGGCGGCGCTTGCGCAAGCCCTCCTGCAGGGCCTCCATCAGATCGTCGGCTTCCAGATCGCGCAGTTCGAGGTCGGCGTCGCGGGTGACCCTGAAGAAGTAATGGCCCTCGATCGTCATGCCGGGGAACAGCAGTTGCAGGTTGAAGGCCACCACCTGCTCCAGGGGAACGGCGGTGAACATTGGGGTGGGCTGGCGGCTGCTCAGTTCGGTGGGGATCTCCACGAAGCGGGGCAGGATCTTCTGGGGCACCTTCACCCGGGCGAATTGCTGCTGCCCGGTTTCAGGGTCGAGAATGATCGCCGCCACGTTCAAGCTGAGATTGCTCATGAACGGGAAGGGGTGGGCCGGATCCACCGCCAGGGGCGTCAGAACAGGAAAAATTGCGGTCTGGAAATAGTGATCAGTCCATTCCTTCTGCTTTTTGTTGAGCCGTTCGTAATCCACCAAGTGCACCCCTTGGTCAGCCAGTTGATGCTTGAGGTGCTGGCGGTAGTGAACCTGCTGCTGTTCCAGCAGGGGCCGGAGTTTCTCCTGAATGGCGACCAACTGCTGCTGGGGTGTGAGGTTGTCGTCGCTGAGCACGGTGACGCCTGCGTCCACCTGTGACTTCAGTGAAGCGACCCTCACCATGAAGAATTCATCGAGGTTGTTGCTGAAGATCGCGCTGAACTTCGCTTGCTCCAGCAGCGGCGTGCGGGGATCGAGGGCCTGGGCCAGAACCCTGCTGTTGAAGGCGATCCAGCTCTGTTCCCGGTTGATGTAGAGCTCAGGTGCCACCACTGGATCGCTCATTGCCCTGATGCCGCGCAGTATTGGCCGACCGCAAGGTAGCAATCAGGGTCGGATTGCTTCGGTATGGGGCTTGCTTGCCTCGCCCCCCCCCGATGTGGGAAAGCCCCCGGCTACAAGGACCGCCACCGCCACCAGCAGGCCGATGCCTAGCCAGAAGGGACTCTTCTGGCCAGCCAGGTCGTAGGCCAGACCGGCCAGGGGCGGACCGATGAAGCTGCCCAGGCTCTGCAGCCCCTGGAGGCTGCCGAGGGCGGCCCCCTGGCCACGGCTATCGAGCCGCCGGGACACCAGGCTGCGCAGGCAGGGGGTGACCAGGCCGGTGCCTGCCGCCAGGATTGCCACGGCGCTGAACACCACCGGCTGGGCATTGGCGGCGTTGGCGGCCGGCACCAGCAGGCAGCCGGCAATCACCAGGCCGAGGCCGACGAGGGTGAGGCGCCACTCGCCGAAGCGTTGCACCAACGGACCGATCAGGGCGCCCTGCACCACCGTGGCCACCACGCCCACCACCAGGAACGCGGCAGCTGACAGGCCCGGACCCCAGCCGAACGCCTGCTTGAAATAGAGCACCAGCACGGCGGTGAAGCCGTTGAAGGCCAGAAAGAAAAGGAAGAAGGCGAGGCTGAGGCGCCGCACCTTGGGGTTGGTGAACACCTTGCGCAGCTGGCTGAGCGGGCTGAGCTCACGCTTGCGAGGCAGCCGTCGGCGCGCCGAGGGCGGCAGGGTTTCGGGCAGCACCGTGAGCACCAGCACCAGGTTCACAGCGGCCACTGCCACCGCCAGCAGCAGGGGAAGGGTGATGCTGATCCCTGCCAGCAAGCCACCGAGGGCCGGACCGAGGATGAAGCCGAGCCCGAAGGCCACGCCGATCAGGCCGAAGGCCTTGGCCCGCTTCTCCGGAGGGCTGATGTCGGCGAGCACGGCCCCGGCGGTGGCGGCGGTGCCGCCGCTCACCCCATCGATCAGCCGGGCGGCGAACAGCAGCGGCAGGGGCCAGGCGCTGCCCGCTGGCCAGGGCAGGGCCAGGGTGAGGGCAAAACCGCCCAGGCCCAGCACCGAGCCGGCTACGCAGGCACTGATCACCGGCTTGCGGCCGAAGCGATCGCTCAGGGCTCCGATCAGCGGCGTGAACAGGAACTGGGCCAGGGCGTAGCTGCCCGCCAGCAGGCCGAGGGTGCGGCCGTCACTGGTGAAGCTGGCCAGCAGGAAGGGCAGCAGTGGAAAAACAATGCTCTCGCCCAGCCGGTCGTTGAGCAGGGTGAGAAAGGCGCAGAACGGCGTGGAAGGGCGCGTCCAGCCCATGGCGGCGACCCATCACAGTCCCATACCTTCCCATGGGCGGCGGCCAGATCCGAGCTGTCGGCGCTGGGCGTCAAGCCGCCAGCGCCCCGCCGCAGCTGGAGCCGCTGCCGGCGGTGCAGCCGAAGCAGTGGTCGGCCACCTGGATAGGGTCGCCGCTGGGGTCACGCCGCAGCAGATCGCGCAGGTGGGGGCGGCCGGCGGGATACGCTCCTGCGGCCGGATCGCCCGCGAGCGTCAGGCCCAGCTGCTGGTTGAAATCACAGTCGTAGAGGTGGCCCTGCCAGTCGACGCTGATCAACTGGCGGCACATCAACTGCTCCAGGTTCGCGTCGCGGTGGCTGCGGCGCAGCAGCTCCAGGTAGCCCTCCAGCTGACCCTGGGCGCTCAGCACCGCCGCGAACCGCTGCACCGGCATGTTCGCCAGCGCGTAGAGGCGGTTGAACACCACGCCGTGGTCGGCCGCCAGCACGCGCCGGTAGTCGGCCTCCAGCGGCTCCTGCTCCGGCGGCAGCACCGGCCCCTGGGGGTTGAACACCAGGTTCAGCTCCAGGCCCTTGCCCGGCTGGCCGTAGCCGAGGGCATTGAGCTGGCGCAGGCCGTCGATGCTGCGCCGGAACACGCCGGAGCCCCTCTGGCGCTCCACGTTGTCCTGGAGGTAGCAAGGCAGCGAAGCCACCACCGTGACCCCCTCTGCGGCCAGAAAGGCGGCTAGATCCTCCTGGCCGGGCTCCTGCAGGATCGTCAGGTTGCAGCGGTCGATCACCTCCACCCCCAGGGCGCGGGCGCGGCGCACCAGGTTCCGGAACTGGGGATGCAGCTCCGGTGCGCCGCCGGTCAGATCGAGGCAACGCACGGCGCGGGCCGCCAGCACCGGCGGGATCAGCGCCAGGGTGTCCGACGTCATGCTTTCGGTGCGGGTGGGCCCGGCGTTCACATGGCAGTGCACGCAGGCCTGGTTGCAGCGGTAGGTGAGGTTCACCTGCAGGGTGTCGAGTCCCTGGCGCTGCAGCGCGGGGAAGGGGGTGGGGGCCATGGCGGGCCGGATCGGGCTGGGGGACGGGGCGGACATCGTGCGGCTGGGGTCAGATCGTGTCGCCGAGGACACGGCGGCCTGCGGGCCTGGCGCCGTGGCCGCCGAGCGGCTCAACGCTGACCGACACGCTGCTGGCCTGGCTGGTGGGGGAGGTGGGAATCGGCATCGCCACATGACCCCTGGCATCGGGCACGAAGGGCACACAGCCCACCAGGCGGCCGTTCACCTTGGCCCAGAGCCGATAGGTGTGATTGGGCGGCGGCGGCGGCAGCCCGTCCACCAGCAGCATGTTGTGGCTGGGGTTGCCGGTGACGATCACCGTGCCGCTGGCGGCGGACGTGCCCGCCATCGCCCGCAGCGGCATCTGCCGGCTGACCGCGCTGAGCGGCGCACCGTTGCTGCCCAGTTGCTGCTGCAGCTGGGCCAGTTGGGTCTGGGTGTGGTGCAGTTGCACGCCCACCGCCAGAAGACCGAGGCCGAGCGCGGCGGCGATCAGGCCGGGCAGGCGCGGCGTTGCCGGGCGCGCCAGCAGCCGCTGCCGCAGGGCCGGCGGCGGCGCGCTGGTGGCGGGCAGGGCCAGGGGCAGCAGTTCCAGGGTGGTGCTGAATTGATCGAGCCGCTGGCGCAGGGCGGGCTGCTGGCGCAGCAGCTCGGCCAGCTGGCCGAGCTCCGCTTCGTCGAGGTCGCCGAGCGCGTGGCCAGCCAGCAGAGCATCCACGTCGAACGGCTGGCCGGCGGCGTCGCCGTGGCTGAGGGGGTGGTCGCTGCTCATGGCTGGGGGTGGAAATCGATCAGCAATGTCCGCAGGCGAATCAGTCCCTGCCGGGCGCGGGTTTTCACGGTGCCGAGCGGCAACTGCAGCCGTTCGGCGATCGCCGACTGGCTCAGGCCCTCGTAATAGGCCATCTCCAGCACCTGGCGCTGATTGGCGGGGATCGTCTCCAGGGCGGAGCGCACCCGCCCGGCCAGGTCGTCGGCTTCGGCGCAGTCCTGCGGGTTGCGCACGGCGGCCGGAAACAGCTGGGACGACCAGCGTTGCACCAGCTGCCAGCGGTTCTGGCGCTGCTGCAGGCGGTTGAACGCCATCGAGCGGGTCATCAGCAGCAGGTAGGCCAGCACCGGACCCCGCTTCGGGTCGTAGCGGCCCTGCTGCCAGTAGCGCACGAACACGTCGTGGCAGAGGTCCTCGGCTTCCTGCGGGGAGCGGCACAGGCGCAGCGCCAGCCGGTAGACCGGCGCGCCGCAGCTGTCGTAGAGGGCGGCCAGATCCTGGTGCTGCCCACTGCCGGCAGGCAGGGGCGGCGTGGCGGCGGCCTCCGCTTCGGAGCGGCTCACGGGCACGGTGAGGGTGGATCGGAACGGCATGGTGGGGATACCGCTGACCTCCCGGATCGGATGGGGCGGGGCCAGCGGCGTTGGCCAGCGGCGGCCGGCAAACTGCCGCTGCCGGTCACCGGTATCCCCTCCGCACCCTTTGGCCTCGAACGTTCCGTGATCACGTTTTCCCTTTCCAGCGTCAGCCGCGCTGCCGCGGCGCTGGTGCTCAGCGGCACCACCATGCTGGCGGCGCAGGCCATGGAGCCCCAGCAGCAACGGGGCACCTTCATCAAGGCCGAAGCACCGGTGAGCGGCGGCTTCGTGATCAAGAACGAAGGTGGCAAGCGGCTGCTGATGCTCAGCAAGGACTTCAAGACCAACGACATGGCCCCCGACTTGAAGGTGGCCTTCAGCCCTTCGGCCACCCCCCTGGCCGGCAGCAAGCCGCCCGCCTACCCGCTCAAGCCCGGCAGCTACACCGTGCTGGCGCCGCTCAAGGCCAGCAAGGGCGGCCAGAGCTACGTGATCCCCGCCTCGATCGACCTGAGCAAGCAGAAGTCGGTGCTGATCTGGTGCCGCCAGTTCAACGCCACCATGGCCTGGGCACCGATCCAGCCCGCGAAATAGGCGCCCGGAGGCGCCATGATCGGCGCCATGGATGCGGCCCCGACCCAGCTCAGCCACCTCAACGCCAGCGGTGAGGTGCACATGGTGGAAGTGGGTGACCGTCCCGCCAGCGATCGCCGCGCCGTGGCCGAGGGCTTCATCACCATGGCCCCGGCGGTGCTGGCGCTGGTGCTCGAAGGCCGCGCCGCCAAAGGTGATGTGCTGGCGGTGGCGCGGGTGGCGGCGATCCAGGGCGCCAACCGCACCTGGGAGCTGATCCCCCTGTGCCACCCGATCGCGCTCACGGGCCTGGAGGTGCGCATCGAGCCCAGCGCCGATGGCCGCGGCTTGCGCCTGGAAGCCGCCGCCCGCACCACCGGCCCCACCGGCGTGGAGATGGAGGCGCTCACCGCCGTGCAGGTGGGTCTGCTCACCCTCTACGACATGGTCAAATCCGCCGATCCGGCCATGACCATCGGCCCGGTGCGGCTGCTGAGCAAGACGGGGGGACGCCACGGCAGCTGGTCCCATCCCGGCGCCGTGCCCTCCTGAGCCGTCACCCCCGATGAGCAACAGTGCGGCCCCGCTTGAGCCCTACCCCCGCGAAGGTCTGCCGCTGGACGAGGCCCGCCGTCAGGTGCTGGCCGCGCTCACGCCCCTGGCCGGCAGCGAGACGCTGCCGCTGGCGCAGGCTCTGGGCCGCGTGAGTGCGGCGCCGGTGCTGGCGGCCGCGGCGGTGCCGGGCTTCCGCGCCTCGATCATGGATGGCTACGCCCTGGCCGCGGCGAGTGTCCCGCAGGTGGGACACTCCTGGCGCCTGGTGGGCCGCTCGGCGCCGGGCGCCCCCTATGCCGCGCCGCTGCTGGAGGGGGAAGCGATCCGCATCCTCACCGGGGCGCCGCTGCCGAAGGGGGCCACGCGCGTGCTGCCCCAGGAGCTGGTGGAGGCCGCTGGCGAGCGCCTGAGCCTGGTGCGCGAGGCGGGCCCCAACCCCTGGATCCGCGCCGCCACCGAAGAGGCCGCACCCGGCCAGGAACTGCTGACCGCCGGGGTGCGGCTGGGCCCCGCCGATCTGGGCCGCCTGGCCAGCTGCGGTGTGGCAACCCTGGCGCTGCGGCGCCGGCCCCGGCTGGGTCTGCTGATCAGCGGCGATGAGCTGGTGCCGGCCGGCAGCCCGCGCGGGCCAGGTCAGATCTGGGAGAGCAACGGCACCCTGCTGGCGGCGCTGCTGGCGCGGCTGGGGGTGGAGGTGGCCGAGCAGCGGGTGGTGGCCGATATTCCCGAGCGCCTGCGCGCCGCCCTGCTCGAGCTGGCTGCCAGCTGCGATGTGGTGGTGAGCACAGGCGGCGTGTCGGCGGGCGACAGCGACTGGATCCGGCCCCTGCTGGCGGAGCTGGGGCAGGTGAGCTTCTGGAAGCTGTTCCTCAAGCCCGGCCGCCCCTTCGCCTTCGGGCAGCTGCAGCGGCCCGATACGGACGGCACCGTGCCGCTGTTCGGGCTGCCCGGCAATCCGGTGGCCGCGGCGATCACCGCCCTGCAGCTGCTGGTGCCGGCGTTGCAGGTGCTGGAGGGCGCGCCGGTGCAGCCGTTGCCGCGACTGAAGGTGAGGCTGGCGGCGGAGCTCCAGCGGGGCGCCGGCCGCCCCGAGCTGGCCCGCGCCCGGCTTCAGGTGGGCCCGGAGGGGGAGCTGCTGGCGCTGGTGGAAGGGAGCCAGGCCTCTTCCCGCATCGGCTCGCTCCAGGGCGCCGACCTGCTGCTGGAGATCCCGGCCGAACTGGGCGCACTGGCGGCCGGCAGCGCGCTGTGGGCCCAGCTGCTGCGCCTGCCGATCTTCTGAGCGCCGGGCTCAGTAGGCCGTGTTGCCCGCCACCCATGTGCCCACGCCGCTGCTCCACTCCCGTTTCCAGAAGGGGGCCTCGTGTTTGAGCGCTTCGAGCAGCTCCTGGCCACCGCGCTGGGCGGGGCCGCGGCGGTCGGCGCTCACCGCCACCAGCACGATCGTGTCCCCCGGCAGCACCCGCCCGACGCGGTGATCCACCCGCACCGCCCGCAGGCCATGGCGCTGGGCGCAGTCGGCGGCGAGGCGGGCGATCTGCGCTTCGGTCATGCCGGGGTAGTGCTCCAGCTCCAGGGCCTCCAGCGGCGCCCCTGCCGCCGTGATGCCCCGCACCCGGCCGATGAAATGGGCTTCGGCGGCGGCGGGCTCGGCGCCGCCGGCCGCCAGGCTCCGTTGCCAGGCGGCCAGCGCGACGAGCGGATCGAAGGGTTCCGGGTGCAGCTGCAGCTGCAGGGCGCCGGTGTCGGGGAGCGGATCAGCCACCGGCTTCAGCCCCCACTGATCGGTGGCAGGAAGGCCACCTCGGCGCCGGGCGCGAGCGGCTGGTGAACCCCGGCGAACTCCTGGTTCACGGCCACCCGCACCTGGGCCGGCAGCGTCTCCCCCAGCCCCAGCTGCGGCCACAGGCTCGCCGGGGTGGGGGCCGGGGCGCCGGCGGGCAGTTCCACGCGGCGCTCCGCCCAGCCCGCTTGCTCCTTGAGCGCGGCGAACAGCCGCACGGTGATCGCGGCGCTGCTCACGGCCGCGTGGCCACCAGCACCCGGTGGCGATGGTCGGAGGCGACGCGGCGCAACCCCACGAAACCGGCCTCGGTGAGTGCTGCCGGCAGGTCGAGGCGGAAGTAGTCCTCCAGGTAGGGCTCGGTGCTCTTGAGCAGGGTTGCCAGCGGCGGCGGCATGGCGCGGATGGCCTCGGCGTCGGGGTCTTGATCCACCAGCGCCAGCACCCCGCCTGGGCGCAGCAGGCGCAGGGCCTCCGCCAGCACGGCGCGGGTGGCGGCGGCCGGCAGCTCGTGGCAGAGGAACTGGGCGCTGATCAGATCGAAGCTCGACGCCGCCAGCCCCGTGGCCTCGGCGGCGGCATGGTGCCAGGCGTGGATGCGACCGCCGGCATCACGCACCCGCGCCACTGCCAGCATCTGGGGGGAGAGATCGAGGCCGCTGACCCGCACGTCGCCATGCCCGTGCCGCTCCAGCCAGTCGGCGAGGGCCAGCGTGTCCACCCCCACCGAGCAGCCGATGTCGAGCGCGTCGTGCAGCGGCGCCTGGAGGCTCGGCGCGATCGCGGCGTAGATGGCTTCGCGCATGCGCGCCTGGGCGGCCTCGGGCGTGAGCTGCTTCTCCTCTTTCCACACCCGCAGGGCCACAGAATCGGTGGCCTGCTCGGTTTCGCAGGCGGCCTGCCAGCAGAGGTTGCCCTCCTGATAAGCGTGGAAGCGGGCGCGGTAGTAGGCGGGAATCTGCGTGGCCGGGTTGGTGCAGGCCTCCAGCAGTGGCTCCGCCTGAAGGCGCAACTCCTCCCGACGCTGCCGCCAGGGGATGCCCCGGGTTTCAGCAGTGCGGATCATCATGCGCCGCGCCTGCAGAAACAGCAGTTGTCGCAGCGGCTCCACCGCCAGCACCGCCGCAATCAGCCGCCCCAGCGCGGTGCGGTCGTCGACCCAGTTGGGGGGGGTGCTGGCGCTGGGGGTCATCGCTGCGCTAAACGGAACAGCCGGGACGGCCATCCTGCCGCTCCAGGGTTTCAATCCGGCGCAGCACCATTTCGCCCTGTCCGGAAGAGGCTCCAATGGCAGGCCTTTGAGGTGACTGGCCACCGCCAGGGCGCCGATGAGGGTTGGCTGTCGGTGGGTCCAGGCCGACCGGGCTCGATGGCAACAGCGCGTTCACTCCAGCCGGCCCGCTCCCCCAGGGAGGCGAGCAGGCGCACGGAGCGGAGATCTACCCCACCATCTCCATAGGATCAGGACATTGATGTTGGAGGGCAGCGTTCAGGCGCGATGTCCCAGACCCTCGCCCTGTTGGCCCACCCGTCCGAGCTGGATGCCCTGCTCACCTGGGTGGGTCAGTACAAGCCAGCCCTGGCCGCCTTTGAGATCATCACCACGCCGGAGCTGGCCCGTGCCTTCCAGCTGGATGGTCGGACGGCCTCGATGGAGCTGGCCGAGCTCAGGCCGCTCGAAGCCGGTGGCGACATCGAGCTGGCTGGCAGGGTGCTGGCCGCCGAGGTGGCGGCGATCATCTTCTTCGTGGACGCCGAGGCGCTCGTTCAGACCACGCCCGATCTGCCCTTGTTGATCAGGGCCTGTGCGATCCAGAACACACCCCTGGCCCTCAACGAAGCCACCGCCGATCTGGCGATGCGCGGCTTGGCCCACAGCCGGATTGCCTATCTGATCTTCAATCCTGTGGCTGGCCAGGGCAATTCCCACCAGGACCTGGCCCTGATTCGCTCGATTCTTGAGCCCCAGATTCTCCTGAATGTGGTGATCACCAAGCCCGATCTTGATCCCGTCGATCAGGCTCGCGCCATCGTGGCCACGATTCAGGCCCAGCCCGAGAGTGATCCCGGCACCACGATGATCCTGGCCTCGGGGGGAGATGGAACGGTCTCGGCCGTGGCCGGCGCCGTGATGGGCACCGGCATCCCGGTCGGGCTCATTCCCCGTGGCACCGCCAATGCCTTTGCCCTGGCGCTTGGCATCCCAACCGACCTGCGGGGTGCCTGCAACACGATCCTGGCCGGCCACACCAGGGTGATCGATGCGGCCCGCTGCAATGCCATGCCGATGATCCTGCTGGCCGGCCTGGGCTTTGAGGCAGGCATGGTGAGCCGCGCCACACGGGAACTCAAGAATCTGCTGGGTCTGCTGGCCTATGTGCTCGCCGGTGCCCAGCAACTGGCCAACCAGGACGCCTTCAAGGCCACCCTTGATATCGATGGCGAACGGATTGAACTGCAGGCCGTGGCGATCACTGTGGCGAATGTGGCGCCACCCACATCGGTGCTGGCCCAGGGTTTTGGCCAGGTGATTCCCGATGATGGACAGTTGGAAGTGACGATCGCCACCCCGGCCAATCGTCTGCAGGGCTTGAATGTGCTGGCCTCATTGGCGGCTTCGGCGATGGTTCAGTCCCCCACCGACCGCGCTGATCTGCTTTGCTTTCGGGCCTCCTCGATCCGCATCCTGACCGATCCACCGCAGCTCCTGGTGATCGATGGAGAGATTGTCGAGGCGAATCCGATCACATTCGATTGCCTGCCCGGGAGCCTCACCATCTTTCTGCCGTTGGCCGCGAGCTGAAGCGATGGGTTGGATCATCGAGCCTTCCACTGCCGCCAAGATCGGCCGCATGAAGGAGCGGGTGCGCTGGCGGCATCCGGCCATCACCGCCCGTCAGATCGATCAGACCCGATTGGCCTTCGAGCCGGGGCTTGCCGCCGAGGCCGCGTTTGCGTTTCTTGTGCTGGGGGACAGCGGCACGGGGCGGCATCGCCGCCAGAGTCCCCAGCGCCAGGTGGCTGAGTTGATGGTTCGCCACGGCCAGGGGGCCAGCTTCATCCTTCACACCGGTGATGTGGTGTATCAGGTGGGCTCCAGCGAGCAGTATCGCAACAACTTCATTGTTCCCTATCGGCAATGGCTGGTTGGAGGTGATCATCCTGCTGATATTCCCTATGACCAGATGACCTTCAAACTCCCCTTCTTTCCGGTTCTTGGCAATCACGACTACTACGATCTGCCACTGCCCCTGGGGATTCTCTCCGGCCTCACCGCACCGCTGCGGCTTCTGCTGAGCCCCCTTCTCGATCTGGACATCGGTTGGCATGGATCCAACCAGGGCGAGGCCTTTGCCCACGCCTTTCTCGATCGTCTCGACGACTGTGCCGAGACCGAGCTGGCGGACCATCTCGATCGGCATTACGGCAGTGAGCTGGATGGGGAGCGCTGCCTCAGCTACCAGCCTTCCCGGTTCACGCGGCTGCCCAACCGCTACTACAGCTTCCGGGTGGCGGGGCTGGATGTGTTTGCGCTCGACTCCAACACCTTCAATCAGCCCCTGACTGGCCCGGCTTCCGATGTGGTTGCCAACCAGGGGGAACTGGAGGCCCTGCGGCAGCAGTTGATCCTCGAGCGGGCCCGGTTGCGGCTCGCCCCGGTGGGGGCCAGCTGGAGGGCGCCGCTCGATCAGGTTGATGCAGACGAGAAGGCCGACGACCTGGCCGGTGAGCTGGAGGCGATCGAGGAGCAGCTCAACGACATCGACAAGCAGCTGGACCGTGGCGAGGCGGCCCAGACCGTTGATCACGACCAGCTGGAGTGGCTGAAGGATCGGCTGGTGGCCTCCTGGCGCAATCCTGCGGTGCGCGGCCGGATCCTGGTTCTGCACCACCCGCCCTATGTCACCGAAGCCACCAAGTGGTTTCAGGGGCAGACCCTGGCGGTGCGGCACCGGCTGCGTCAGGTGCTCGATCAGGTGGCTGCCGAACTGGATGGCCTTCACCAGTGTCAACCGCTGCTGAGCCTGGTGCTGATGGGCCATGCCCATTGCCTTGAGGTGCTCCGCACTGGCGAAACCGGCCACGGCGACGCCCACATTCCCTGGGTGATCTGTGGCGGCAGCGGCTACAGCCTGCGCCGTCAGCGGCTGGAGGGCTCCGATCTGGGAGGCACCATTGGCGGGCAGGCGGTCACCCTGGCCCGCTCCGAGCTGTTCGTTGGCCGCAGTGGCCAGGGTTCCCGGCTGCGGCGACCCTATTCAGCCCTGCGGGTGGAGGTCGGGGCGGGGCGGCCGCTGCAGATCAGCCTGATCCCGCTGGTCACCGAGCGGCTGAACCAGCGCTGGCAGCAGACGCAGCTGGAGCCGATCCTGCTGTGATGCTCCCCTGGGCTGGAACCGTTCAGCCAGACCGTCCTGCTGTTGACGGGCTCTTTAGGCTCCGGCCAGTGAATCGCCCCTGCTGCCATTGAGCCTCGCGATTGCCTTGCTCACCGTGTCCGATCGCCGCAGCGCCGATCCTGGCCTGGCTGATCCCTCCGGCGATCTGTTGCTGGGGCGCTTGGAGGCGGCCGGCCACCGGCTGGCCGGCCGCCTGCTCGTGCCTGACAACCGCTACGCCATCCGCGCCGTTGTGAGCGGTTGGATTGCCGATCCCGCCGTTCAGGTGGTGATCAGCACCGGCGGCACCGGTCTCACCGGTCGCGATGGCACGCCGGAGGCGGTGGTTCCCCTGCTCGACAAGACGATCGAGGGGTTCGGCGAGCTGTTCCGGGTGCTTTCCTTCGAGACGATCGGCACCAGCAGCCTCCAGAGCCGCTGCCTGGCGGGGGTGGCCAACGGCACGGTGCTGTTTGTGCTGCCGGGGTCGCTCGATGCCGTGACCACGGCCTGGGATCGGTTGATCCATGCCCAACTCGACGGCGACACCCGCCCCTGCAACCTGGTGCAGTTGCTGCCGCGGCTCACCGAGGATTCCATCGCGCTGGTGGAGCGATGAGCGGCACCGTTGTCGGGAGGGTTGAGGCGTTGTGGCGCTACCCGGTGAAGTCGATGCTGGGCGAGTCGCTCCAGCTGGCGCCGGTCACCGAGGCAGGCCTCTGTGGCGATCGCGCCTACGCCCTCTGGGACCATGCGACCGATCGGGTGGCCAGTGCCAAGAATCCGCGCCTCTGGAGTTCCCTGCTCCACTACCGGGCACGCTTCGTGGCGGCGCCCGTCCCCGGGGCGCCCCTGCCCGCCGCCGCCATCAGCGCCGCCACCTGGGTCGCGACCGGAGCAAGCGGGCCGGCATCGCCCCTGCTGACCAGCGACCCCCAGGCCAGTGAGCGGCTGTCGGCTTGGCTGGGCCGGCAGGTGAGCCTGCTGGACCGGCCCCGGGACGGTGCCAGCCTTGATCAATACTGGCCCCGTGTGCAGGAACGGGAGTTTCAGGACGTCGTCAACGAATTGGTGCTCCCCGCCGGCACCTTCTTCGATTCCTGCCCGATCCATGCCATCAGCACCGCCACGTTGGACCGGTTGCTGCAGCTGGAGCCTTCCCTGGATTTCGCGGTCGAGCGTTTCCGCCCGAACCTGGTGATGGCGCCGCTCGACGGCACCGAGGGGTTCGTGGAGGAGGCCTGGGTTGGGCACACCCTGCGCATCGGCACGCAGGTGGTGTTGCAGGTGAAGGATGCCTGCTCCCGCTGCGTGGTCACCACCCTGGCCCAGGGTGGGCTGAGCGAGGAGATCGAGATCCTGCGGGCCACGGCGCGTCACAACAACGTGAGTGCCGGCATCAGGTTGTCGGTGCTGTCGCCGGGAGCGGTGGCAGTCGACGACCCCATTGTGCTGCAGCAGTGATGATCCGGCATCAGTTCTGGCTGAGCCAATGGAACTGGTAACCCTTCAACACGATGCTGTCGCCGAGCTGAAAGGGGGCAGAGCCGGTGTAAAGATCAACGAAGGTGCTGTTGCTGCTGATGCCGTGGCTATTGAGTTCGCCCAGCTCAAGCAGCTGCGGTTGGGAATCGAAGTTGGCAACCACCAGTACGTTATTCTGACCGTGCTGAACATCGGATCGCAGATAACACAGCAGATGGTTGTTGGACAACGTGATCAGCTCCCTGTTGTTGAGATCTGCAAAAGCTGTGGTTTGCTTGCGGATCGCAATCATCTGCTGCATGGCACTGAAGATTGCGAATTCCACCGTTCCGGGCTGACGTCGCTGTTCCGCCCGCTCCCAGTTGATCTTCGGACGATGCACCCAACGACTGTCTTCCAGCTTGTTGGGGTCATAACGGAAGCTGTAGTCGTTGAGCACACCGAGTGCATCACCGTTGTAGATGAGGGGGATGCCACCAAAGGAGAAAATCACTCCATGCAACAGCACAATTCGATCAATCGCTTTATGGATAAGCTGCTCATCCTGCCGCTCCAGAGCTGATTCCAGCCCCACCAACGAGGCCAGGGAGCCACAGATGCGTGCATCTCCGGTGGCCTCATTGCGCATGAATACCAAGCCCCGGGCGGTGTCGTCGTAGAGGCCGCTGAAATAATCCACCAAAAACTGACGGTGGGCATAGGGGTCGTAGCCTGCCGCGCGGATGTCGCTGTCGTTGAAGCCGAAGCCAATATCATCGTGGCAGCGCACATAATTGAGCCAGGTGGCCCGATCCAGCTTGGTGGGCAGGCTCTTGATCCCCTCCGACAACAACCGCGTGTTCTGTGTGGCGATCCCATCCCAGAGCAGGGCCATCAGCGTGGCGTTGTAGGCGATCTCGCATTCCTTGGCCACAATGGCATCTTCGCCGAAATACTTGGCCACCTCAACCGGCGCCACGATGGCTTCGGCGATGAACAGCACCCCAGGGGCTGTGACCTGACAGCAGTCCTTGAGCAACTGCAGGATCAGGTGTGCCTTGTGCTCGTTCTGGCAAGAGGAACCGATCTTCTTCCACAGGAATGCCACAGCATCGAGCCGCAACACATCCACGCCTTGATTGGCCCAGAAGAGCACAATATCGAGCATGGCGATGAAAACAGCTGGGTTGCTGTAATTAAGGTCCCACTGATAGCCATGGAACACCGTCATCACCCAGCGCTGCATCTCTTCGTTCCAGGTGAAGTTGCCAGGATCGGTTTCAGGGAAGACCTCTGGCATGCTCTGCTCGAAGAGATCGGGGATGCGTCTTTCTGCGAAAGTGTAGTAGTAATCCTGATGGCTGAGATCCCCCTGCTTGGCCATCATGGCCCAGACATGCTCATCGGAGGTGTGGTTCAGAACGATATCCAGCACCAGCAGGATGCCATTGGCTCGAAACTGCTTCGAGAGCGCCTTGAAATCATGAAGATCCCCCACGCGGCTATCAATTCTACGAAAGTTGCTGACCGCATATCCACCATCGCTCTTGCCTACAGGGCATTCCAGAATCGGCATCACATGCACCATGTTGATGCCGAGCTCTCGGAAATAGTCAACCTTCTGGCTCAGGTCGGCCAGATCATCCGCAAAGCCATTCGTGTAGAGCGCCATGCCCACCCATTGCTGGGAGAGGAACCAGTTGTGATTGGTCTCCCGGTGGATGTCCAGCCGCTCGGATTCAGGCGATCGATCGATGTAGGCCTTCGCCATTATTTCGACCAGCTTCAGCATCTGATCCGCAAAGTCGTCGCGATGACCGTAAAGGGTGGAAAACAGCGAGTGGATCGCGAAGAAGTTGGCCCCCAGCCGTGTGTAGAAGTGCCGCAGATCCTGGCGGCGAATCTCTGGCTTCAGATCATCGAGGATGGCATTGAGAAGCGAATGGGAAATCTGTTCATACATGGCCAGAACAGGAACCAGCAAGGGGTGAACGGCCTACGACGAGGCGAAGGCAAAATCAATACAATGGGGGCGTGACGTTACATTGAGGAGGCAGGGACCTTGACGCGACACCTACACGCGTAAACGCCAGGCCCGTTTGATGTGCCCTGCTGAATGTGGCGGTTTGATCAACGGTGCCTAGGGAGGCGATGCCAACTCCAATCGTAGGTCAGTGCGGGCTTCAGCTTTAGGCCAAGGCCTTGAGCTGGCTCGCCGGGGAGTCGTGGCAGCGCGGATCCTCTGATCGGGGCAGGACGGTTGAACAACTACAGGAATCCATAATGCTTGATGGCCTCCAGGATGCCCCAGGCATGGGCCCCATCGGCAAAATAGACCTGCTGCAATTCATGCAGAATCGAAAGTTCTTCTTCATGCCTGTTGGAGACCACAACTCCGAGAGTGTTTCCGCGCAGCATGTCTTCATCACCGCCTGACCCCCCGGTGACAAGAATCTGGCCCAGGGGAATCTCATACTGGCTTGCCACATGCCGCAAGGCTTGACCCTTAGAGGCTCTGGCGGGAACGATGTCGAGGAAGTGACCGAACGACAAAGTGGCATTCACGGATAGCTCCTGCTGATGCAGCAGAGCAATCAGCTCGTCCATTGGAGGAGCTAAGGTGGAGTCGTAGAAATAGGATCGTTTGAAGCGGCTTTGTTCTCGAGACGGCTGCAGAGTGAGGCCAGGAAGTTCATCCATAACCCGCTTGAGCACCTGGGGCGTCCAGGCATGATTGATGTGTCGATTCCACGCCACATCTGTAAAGAGCTGCCTGGTGTAGTAGATCTCCGTGCCAAGGCTTGTGATCAGGACGTCGGGAGGTGGCACGGAGTTTCTCCTCAGCAGCATCAGTGCGGAGTCAAGGCGACGACCCGTGGCAATGCCGAACATGAACTCCCGTCGGTTTGCCGTAATCAGCTTGACCAGCTCCTCCAGCCCAGGATCATCGCCCAGCAACGTATCATCGAGTGCGGTAAAGATTGCCCGATCAAAGGAACTCCGTACCTTGCCACTGGCTACCGGCTCAGTGGGCGGGCGGTAGGCTTCAACAATTGGCCTCATCGTATTGAGATAGCTGCTGGCATGGGCCGCCCACGAATAGAACCGAGCAATGTTGTTTAGCCCTTGCTGCGAGTAGCGTTGCCAGAGTTGTGGATCGTTCAGAATCGTGAGCAATGCCTCGGCGATCGAATCCCGATCGGTGGGATCAATGAGCAAGCCATTCTTGCAGTTGCCGATGATATCCACGGGGCCTCCATTCTCTGTGGCCACAAGGGGCAAGCCACTGGCTGCTGCCTCCAGCAACGTGATGCCAAAGGGTTCCGTGAGCGCAGGATTCACGAACACGCCCCTGGTTTTCGTTGCAGCTCGGTAGATCTCTGGCACCTCTGACGATTGATGATGCTTGGGCAGCGCTACACATCCATAGAGGTCAAGTGCGTCGATCACGAGCAGGATCTCTGTGAGCACATGCTGGGCTCCTTCGTTGAGTTCCCTGATGTCATCACGGTTCCCGAGCACGATCACCAGATTGGCCATTGCTTTCAGCCGGGGCTCCTGACCAAAGGCTTCCAGCAAGGCAATGATGTTCTTGCGCTCATCGGGTCGGGAGAGCGCCAGGATCATCGGTTTTCGGGGATCGGTTAGGAACTTGTTGATCTCGTTGAGAATGGGAGCAGGGGCGGATAGGGAGCTGGGAGGAAAGAATTGCTGGAGGTCTGTTCCCGGCGGGATAACCGCCATCTTTTTGGGACAGTAGTAATCGTACGGTTCATATTGGCCTTCGATTTCATTTTGAGTGCTCGTCACAATCAGACTGGCATTGCTGAGTGTGTCTTCTTCTGCGCTGATCCGTTCGGCTATGTTGTAACGTTCTTCAATCTGCTCAATTGCCATTCCCACTGCGAGTAGGCGCCGGTATTTATCCCGTCCCAACGAGTGTCCCGTGTGCACAAGAGGGATGCCTTGGCGATTGCAGAGCCGAACGCCCACATACCCCGCATCGGCATAGTGAGTGTGAATGAGATCAGGCATACGGGGTTGCTCCTTCAGCCATTCGTGGAGCGTGTCGGCGAAGTTGCCGAGATGAGCCCACAGCTGCTCCTTGGGGATGTAGGCCTTTGGTCCTGCGGCGAGGCGAATGATTCGGCAGCGATCTCCCACCACTTCGATGGGCTTGGCATAGTCGGGGCTCACACGTTCGTCGATCACCAGCCGTGTGACCAGATCCACGCGCTCCACGTTTGGCTGAAGTGCGAGGGCCTTGGCCAGCTCCACCACATATTTGGTCTGCCCGCCGGTGTCAGCATCGCGACCAAGCTCCAGCTGCTGGCCACGGATCAGCCCGTGAATGCTGATCAGCACAATGAACAGGGGCTTGCGTGGGCCGCCTCTTTCCCCAGAGCTGGCCAGCGGCTTGTGGGGGAGGGGCTGCATGGGAGTACTGATGATGACGGAGCTGATCGCAGGGGAGTGCCGAACTATCGCAGCGGAGTTATGCTAAGTTAGCCATTCCTGTTTCCAAGCTTTGTAAACAGGAATGGCAGCAGGCGTTGAAGCCTGCGTTAGACAAACCGTCACATCATTGCGATTCCAGCCCAACATGGCTGGGGTTGGATGGCGGAATTCATGGCCTGAAGGCCTTTCTTTAGACCCATTCCAAGTGAGGACTCAAGCCATCGCGGTCTTGGTCTGATCCTGCATCCAGTTCAGCGCCCGCTTCGTGGCACCAGAATTGCTCGGCCACGGCGGGTGGCTATCTCCGTTCCTTGAGGCCAGAACGGAACGTTATTGTGTTCGCTCGATGCTTTGAGCCTGTGTCGATCCGGAGGCGGCCCATTCCGGCACACATCCATACTAGTTGCTTCCGCTCTCCGTGATCGCCAACTGCCGCAGGGTAAGGGAAGCAGCAGCGGCACCAGGTTGTGCAGGGTGCCCCTGCCGGAAGCCCCCCTTCTTTGCCTGGATCACGGCGGTGCCATGCGCGTGATCGGTTCCCGATCCGGTCTCCATCCCTTTCTGAACGGATCCGCCTCGATAGGGTCAAGACAGTCGACTGTGCCTGCCTTGAAGCGCCACCACCTCAAAACCCTTCAGGCCTTGTTCGCCCATCCGCTGCAGCATGGGGTGCGTGCGTCAAGGGTGGAGGCGCTGTTCCGTTCCCTCGGTGCCGAGTTAAGCGAACTCGATGACCGCCGCCTGAAGATCCGCATGCCTTCTGGCATGGAAACCTGGATCCACACGGGTTCCAGTCACCGTCAACCCGATCTGGATGCGGATGCAGTGATGCGGGTTCGCCATTTCCTCCAGGAGGCTGGCGTCAGCCCCGAGCACCCCAGCACCGGCACGGATGCCCCCTCACCGCGCGGGGATCAGGCCCAGAGGCTCGTGCTTCATCTCGACCACCGCCGCACAGACGTGTTCAGGCTGGAGGGAGAGGATGCAGACCATGCGGTGCTCCGCCCCCATGGGATCTGGGGCTCAAATCAGAGCCTCACCCACCGGCATGACCGGGATCAGTCGGGCCAGCGTGCTCCGCTCGACACCGAGTACCTGGCCCGCATCGCCGAGGCGATGACCGATGCGGATGCGGTGCTGCTGATCGGCCACGGCACCGGCGAAAGCGACATGCGTCAGTTGGTGCTGCATTACCTTGAAACCCATCGCCGCGACCTGATCGAGCGGATTGTGGGGGTGGAATCCCTCGATGACAGTGGCCTCAGCGACCAGCAGATGCTGGCCGTTGCCCGCGAACATTTCGGTAATCTCCCCCATCGGCGGCCCCTGTTGGTGCCTGGTCAGGCAGTGGTGCCCAGCTGAGAGGGGCTCGTTCAGACTCTTGCCAGGCAGGTTCAAACTGGCCAGCACCTGCTGCTTGGCAGCCGGCGATCGTGCTGCTGAATTCCACTGAGCGACCAGGCGCGTGGTGGCCAGCATGTGTCGGGCCGAGAGTCTCTCTTAGCGAAAAGGCCCTTTTCCTGAGCAATGATCACCGGCGCCGCATCGGTGAGGGCGATGAAGCCGAGCGTGGCGCCTTTCACTTCAACATCCGTGCTTCCGTAGGCGGCAGGCGCTGAGGTCTGCTCTGGTTGCTTGCCGCCACAGGCGCTCAGCCAGAGGGCACCTGCCGTGGTGCCGGCAGCGGTGATCAGAAACTTGCGACGGGAAAGATTCGCCTGTTACCAACCAAGCTGTTCGCGCGCATTCGCTAATCGGCCAGACCGAACTCCCTAAGCGCGTCGGGCAGATTGCGGTGCTCATGGCCAGGTTGGCTGAGCTTGACCAGGGCAAACCGCTCGAGCTCATTGAGTTTTCCCCATGCTTCAGAAGCAACGGCCAGGTCCAGCTGGTCACAGGCAATGCGCAGTCCCGTGGGCAGTTGGTCGGCCTGCTGCCAGCTGGTCGTTCTTGCCGGCTCCAAACATTTGGCCTGGCCATCCGGCAACGCCGCTGTGCGTTGCATCAGCCACTGCCGCAGTGAATCGATCGCCGTGCACCCATCGGGCCAGCCCAGCAGCCGCTCCCGCTCGGCGCTGGTCAGAGCAAGCCAATGGCTGAGCCTCAGCTTCACACCGGCGAGATCCAGCTTGCGGCGGACAGCCATCGGGATGCAGCGCAGTTCATTCACGAAGTCCGCCTCGAAGCCAAAACAGTGGCTTTGCAGGTTCATCCCGTCAACTGCTGTCGCAGCAGCTCACCGCTGCGGGCCAGGAGCAGGGCTCTGGCCTGATCCAGTCCGGCTTCCAGGCTGGTGCTCTGGTCTGCAAGCCAGAGGTAGGCACCCAGGTTCCAGAGCAGGCTTTCAGCCAGGGGGCCCTCCCCGAGCAGCGCCGCCAGAGCGTCCCGACGCCACTGGTCGAGACTCTCCCATCCCACCTCCTGGCCCGTGATGCCGTGGTCCCGCGGGTGGAGCAGCAGTCGCGTGACCACTCCGCGACGTACCCGGGCAGTGATGCCGGCGCGGGAGGTGGGCAGGTCGGTGGACCCCTCCAACCCCTTCACCGTGAGCAACTCGGTTTCCCCTGCTGTGGCAAGGGCCTCCCAGGCCCGGCTCTCGGTGGGAGGGTGAACGAAGCCACTGACTAGCAGATGCTCTCCCTGATGAGGGCTCCAGAGCAGTTCCAGGCTGGCTACTGGTGGCCGCTTGCCAATCGCGTCCCGAGTGGACAGGAGCCTCTCAGCATCGGGGAAGTGGGCTGGCTGATGGGTGAGGGCCAGGTTGTGGACCTCAAGACGCTCTTGCACAGCCGTCAAGCTGAGGGTCCGCCATTCGATTCCCAGAGCCGCGAACAACTCCGCCAGGGTGACGCCGTACTTCACCGGCATCGGCGAGCCACCGTGCAGCACCACCGGCTGGCCGGCGGCTGCCAGCAGCAGTGCCACCAGGGGCAACAGCGGTGCGATGCGGTTACGGCCGTCGTAGGGAACCCCGAAGCACAGGGCCCGGCGGCCGGGGGTGCGCAGCACCGGGCCATGGGCGCGGTAGCTGTCCAGCATGCCGCTGAGCTCGATCGGCGAGGGCCGCCGGATGCGGTGGGCGATCAGGAAAGCGCCGAGCTGGGCTTCCATCACCTCGCCCCGCAGCATCAGGTCCATGGCCTCGCGGGCCTCAAGCCTGCTCAGGCCGGTGCTGGTGTGCTCGCCACTGCCCACCTTGGCCAGCAACTCCCGGAAGCGCAGGGCATCCGCCGCCATCGTCGGACGCCGCTCGGCGGCGGGGCTGGCCTTGCAAGCCTCAATCTCCGGTAGTGGTTGCAACAAGGAAGCGGGGTTTCAGGCGAGATAGTTGGCTGAAAACTGGAGTTTTGGAGTCATCATGCCTCTGACCCAATCCTCTTTGGAGGCAGCACCCCTGGAAGGCTCCACCAAGCGCCCCAAGGTGGAGCAGGCCAAGGCTTAATTCTGTGGGCTGGCCCTGGAGCCCCGGCTTGCGGAGCTGGGCCAGGCCCGCTTGGGAATCCCTCGATAAAGCCACCCTCACCATCCATCTGAAATGGCTGGGCATCTTCTTCCGGCCAGTCACTCCGGGGCGGTTCATGGTGCGCCTGCGGCTGCCGAATGGGCTGATCCAGGCGAGCCAGCTCGAGGTGCTTGCCGAGGCGGTGGACCGCTGCGGCGCCCCCAACAGCTTCCTGCTCCACAACGATCTAGCCTTCCTGCCGGCGCTCCATGGGGGGAGCTGGGCTTCACGGTGATGGTGGGGGGATTCTTCTCGGCCCAGCGCAACGCCCTGGCCGTCCCGCTCGGCCTCTGGCTGCGCGGTGATCAGTTGCCGGAGTTCAGCCTCGCGGTGCTGCGTCACTACGAGCGCCAGGGTGATCGAGCCAACCGCAACAAGACCCGGTTGATGTCTCTGATCGATGCGCTCGGCATCGAGCGCTATCGCCACGACGTGCTCGCCACCTATGGCGAATTCGCCGGCGCTGCCACGGTGGCGGCGGTGCCGCGCCACGACGTCTCCCACCTGGTCAACCGGGCCCCGCGGGACATCTGCGGTGTCCATGCCCAGAAGCAGGGCGGGCTGCACTGGGTGGGCCTGCATGTGCCGATGGGCCGCCTTGATGCCGCCGCGATGGCCGAGCTGGCCCGGCTGGCCCGCACGTACGGCAGCGGCGAGCTGCGCTTGAGCGAAAGCCAGAACCTGCTGATCTCCAATGTCCCCGGCGGGCGGCTGGAGGCGCTGCTGGCGGACCCTTTGCTGCAACGGTTCCGGGTCGAACCCGGCGCCCTGGCTGCCGAGGCGGTCAGTTGCACCGGCAACCGCTACTGCAGCTTCGCCCTGATCCCCACCAAGAGCACCGCCCAGGCTGTGGTTGAGGAGCTGGAGCAGCGCCTGGAGTTGCCCCAGCCCGTCCGCACCCACTGGACCGGCTGCCCCAACGCCTGCGGCCAGCCCTACATGGGCGAGATCGGTCTGATGGGCGCCAAGGCCCGCCTCGACGGCCAGATGGTGGAAGCAGCCAAGATCTTCCTGGGCGGCTCAATGGCGGGCGACCCCCGCCTGGGCGAGCTGCACGACAAGCCCGTGCCGCTCAGCCAGCTCCCCGATGTGCTTGAGGCGTTGCTGGTGGAGCGCTTCGGGGCCCACCGCCGCCCGGGCGCCTGAGCTCTGGCTCCCCGCAGAGAGGCCCAGCGGCACGGGGGGCGGTGCCATCGTGGGCCAGGCCCGCCGCCCCTGAGAGCGGGGCAACCTCCTCCCCCTTGGACCCTTCCCTGATCCCCTCTGCGCTGCCGCCACCGGGGAGTTCGGAGCGCTGGCCCTGGCTGCAGCGCCTGCGGCGGCAGGACGACCCAGATCTCGCCAGCTGGCTCGAGGCCCTTGAGCGGGGCTGGCTGGCTGCGGAATCCGACCTGCTGGCCGTGCTGGCCGAACGCCTCGACGGCACCGGCAGTGAACGGCTGCTGGCCTGGTGGGTGGGGGGCTCAACCGACCCCACCCTGCTGTCGGTGATCGGCCGTGCCCGCACGCCCCGATCGGCCGCCCTGGTGCGGCAGGCCCTGGCGGAGCGCACCGACCCGGCCAGCCGGCAGCCCTTGCTGCCCCTTCTGGGCCACCAGCGGGATCCCACCGATTTCCCCTTGCTGGCCCGGCTGAGCCTGGAGGCCGGCCCCCTGCCGCTGCGCCTGGCGGCCCTGGAGGGTCTGGCGCTGGGGCTGAGCGCCTGGCCGTTGCCGCTCCTCCGCCAACACCTGCTGAGCCTGGCCGCCGACCTCCAGCCCCAGCTGGCTGGCCAGGCCGTAGACCTGCTGGCCCGCCTGCCGCAGAGCCGCTGGGCCTTGCTTCCGCTCACCCGCCGCGTTCTGGATCCCCAGGTGGCGGAGCGGCTGCGGCACCGTTGGGCGGCCCTGACCCCCAGCCCGCTGCTGCTGATCGTCCACGGCAGGGCCGGCGGGGTGATTCCTGAGGAGCTGCAAAGCCTGGCGAGCGATCTGGAGCAGCTCCGGGGCAGGCCGGTGCGGATTCAGGCCCTCACCGGCAGCATGCTCCCCACACCGGCGAGCTACGAGAGCCTGGTTGGTGCGGCGGCTGGTTCAGCGGATCCGCAGAGCTGGCTGATCCCCTGGATCACCGTGGTGCCTCTGTTTCTGCTGCCCGGCAGCCATGTTCGGGTTGATGTGCCTGCCATTGCCGCCGCCTGGCGTGCCTACGGCCCGGTGCGTCGCCTGCCGTTTCTGGGGGCCTGGCCGCTCTGGCAGCAGGCTCTGGCCGCCGAGCTGGCCGCGATGGTCCCGGCTCAGGGCGCCTCCTCGGCGCCGGACGTCACGGTGCCCCTGCTGCTGCACCACCCGCTCAATGATGGTCTGGGCAGCCGCTATCTCGCCCATCTGCAGTCAGTCACCCAGGCGCGCTGCCTGCCCACTCCATACAGTGCGTCTGATCTGAAGGAGATCAAGCTGGCGAATCATTCCGGTGTTCTGCCCCTGGCCCTGGCGGCCAACCGGCTCACGGAAAGCCTTCCCGAGCAGCTCGGAGCGCCCTTGGCGGCGAGGCCCCGTTTTCGGGAGTTGTTGCTGGGTCAGCTCGGGGCTCTGCCGTGAACGGCAAGGTCTATCTGGTGGGAGCCGGCCCCGGCGATCCGGAGCTGCTCACGCTCAGGGCCCATCGCCTGCTGCGCCGGTGCGATGCCCTGGTTTATGACGCGCTGGTGCCACGGGCCCTGCTCGATCTCACCCCGGACGGCTGCGAGCGCCATTTCGTGGGCAAGCGGCGCGGCCACCACTCGGTTCCCCAACCCAGCACCAATGCCGTCCTGGTGGAACTGGCCCAGCGTTGTCGCTGCATTGTGCGGCTCAAGGGCGGCGACCCGTTCCTGTTCGGCCGCGGTGGGGAGGAGGCTGCCCACCTGGTGAGCCAGGGCATTGCCGTGGAGGTGGTGCCCGGTGTCACCGCCGGGATCGCTGCGCCCGCCTACATGGGGATTCCGATCACCCACCGCCGCGCCGGCTCCAGTGTCACCTTCGTGACCGGCCACGAAGAGCTCGACAAGGCCCGCCCTGCGGTGGATTGGCGCGGCCTGGCCCGCAGCAGCGACGGGCTGGTGATCTACATGGGGCTGCACAACCTGCGTCGCATCGGTGAGGAATTGATGGCCGGCGGGCTCGATCCCGCCACCCCCGTTGCCGTGATCCAGCAAGGCACGGTGCGGGGACAGCGGCAGCTGCTGGCCAGCCTCGGCGAGCTGGCCGACCGGGTGGAAGCGGAGGGCTTCGAATCGCCGGCGATCGTGGTGATCGGCCAGGTGGTGGCGGAGCGGGTGCCGGCCTGTGCGCCGCTGCCGGCGGCGGCAGAGATGCCGATCCCCTTCTGAGCCAGGCCCCGCCTCACTCCAGCTGCAGGGTGGCGCCGGTGCGCTGACGGCGTTGCTGGTCCTGGGCCTCGAAGCTGGCCATGCAGTTGCCCTGGGGTACCAGCAGACAGCTCACGTAACTGGAGGCGTCGACCAGGGCGGCGCGAATGGCCTTGGCGGCCGGGGTCCGCTGCGACTGGGCGTTGTTGGAGCCGAAGTTCAAGGTGCCGGCGGCGCCGGTGAGCACCTGGCCGGTACGGCCCATGTTCGGGGCCAGCAGCAGGGCGCCTGCCGCCAATGGCAGCAGGCTGACCCCTTGCTGCCTGGCTTCGGCGCTGTTGCTGGCCCTTCCCTCCACGGTGCGGCGGCCCACCACCTCGCCGGTGCTGCTGTCGACGACCCGGATGTCGATCGCCACGTAATCCTTGGTTTCGAGCTGCTGCTGGTTGGTTCCGAAACCGAGCAAGCCAAAGTTGCTGCCCGAGCTCTTGCTCTCCACGTTGGAGTCGTAGGAGGTGACGGTGCCCAGCACGATGTAGCGGGCCCCGGTCATCTGCCCCTTCTGGGCTGCGTTCGGGCCCTTGCGCACGATGCCGAGGTCGGTGAGTTCCTGCTCCGAGAGCACCTCCTTGAGGTTGCTGCGCTCCACCACCTTCAGATCGCCGCTGGCCGCCAGTTCATTCGCCAGCATCGCGGCCAGATCCTCCGCCACCGGGCCCTGCCACCACCAGGTCTGCTGGGTCACGGTGTTCTTGAAGTTCGGCACCGACACGGTGGGGCGGCTGACCGGGCGGTTCGCCTGGGCCCGGGCGTCCAGGCTGGTCAGGCTCAGGCTGGCCGCGGCCAGCACGGCCGCCAGGGGGAGGAAGCGGGACGAGCGAACGGCCAAAGCGGGTGGCTCCAGGGGCACAGGTTTCATGCATTCAAGCAAGGCCGCTTCAGGCAAGTCAGCCTGGGTGCGCTGCCATTGGAACCGCGGGAGCGCAGCCCTTCGACTTGTACGATCAAGGTCTGCCCACAGGCCATCCTCCGGCTTGGATTCCGTCACCCGTCCTGGGTTTCGTAGCGGTTCGCACGGCTCAGACGCGGAAGCCTTCGGTTAGGTGGTTGAACTTTCAAACGTCACCTTGCGGCCGGCGTTGTTGTATGTCCAGCTCCGTCCTGCAACCCAGCCAATCCAGAGCGCCCAGGCCGGCGCCGATGTTCGAGCTGATCCCCTACGAGAAGTTCCGCGACACCCCTTCGGTGCGCTTCTTCGACATCACGGTTCCGACCTCCAATGCCCGCGATCTGGTTGTGCACACCGGGCCGGCGATCAGCCCTCCCGATGATCCGGAATCCGGGGCCTGGCAGTTCTATCTGCACCCCCATCAGGAGGACAACCTGCTGGCCATGCATGGCGGCCGCACCTTCTTTCTGGTGAACCTGGGCTGGAACTACCCCTTTCACATCGTGCGCCTCGACACCGGTGGTGACATCCTGCGGATCCCGCCAGGCACCTTCCACCGTTCCGTTTCCGACCCCGACGGTTCCCTGGTGCTCAACCAGGCCGTACGTAAGGAAGGTGTCAGCCTCGTGGAGGAATTCCGGGTGTACAACAGCCATCGCATCCCCCGGCTGTTCGCCGTCACCAGCCAGACAGCCCCGTTGCCGAAGCTGCACGGCGTCAGCTGGTGATCGGCGTCGATTGGATCTGAAGCAGACCGGTGCTGCGATGGGGGCCCCGAGGATCGAACTCGGCTCAGGCGGATTATGAGCCCGCTGCATTCACCAGATTGCTAGACCCCCCTCTGGCTGCCTACCACAGCCCCCGAACAGGGGGGTTGGCAGGCGCGAAATCCCTGCCTGGGAAGCCGCCCATCGCCGGTGATGGCAGGAACCCCTCCGACTGGGCGATCGGCACAGGGGTCGAATCCTGGTTGGTCTGCAGGCTGCTGGTGAACTGATTGGGCAGGTCGCCGCTGCGCCAGGGGATCGGATTGCTCTGCTCCTCTATCAAAACTGAGGTGGTGTTCTGAATCGCCGAACCGTCCCAGAGGATTGCCTGGTCCGGGAAGCCCAGACCCATCACCGTGTTGCCATCGTCCCCGCCCATCGCGATGCCCAGGATGTCGGTGATCTGGTGGGTGAGGCTGACGCCCCGCGCGAAGCTGGAGCGGAAGGTGAAGGCCCGACGGTCCATCAGGGCTTCGGTGGTTTCCACAACGCCGCAGCGGGTGACCTCCACGGGCCCAGCAGCCCGGCCCGTTGATGTCCGCCCGCCGGTGGGAGGGGCTTCGAGGGTGGTGGTGCAGACCACCGGAGCCGCGAGCGCCGGCAGGAAGGCCAAGGCGGCAGCCCCGCCCAGCAGGGGGGGCAGGACCTGGTTCCTCAGCGAGACAATGGGGCCCATGCTGGGCAACTGGCAATCGATACCCAGCAATTTAGGCAACGCAACCGCTTCTGCCCAGCTGGCCTGGGGAATCTCCTCCCCCGCTTGCCGACGACCCGTCACCGCAACCCATGCAGCTGCCCCTCTCCCCAGCCGCCCAGCGGGCCAACCTGCTGGCTCTGCTGGCTAGGCGCTCCTACCGCCACGGCCACTTCACCCTGGCCTCCGGCCGCAGCAGCGACCATTACATCAACTGCAAGCCGGTGAGCCTGAGCGGGCCCGGCCTGGCCTCCCTGGCGGTGCTGCTGCTGGATCAGGTGGAGGGTGAGGCCGCCGCAGTGGCCGGCCTCACCCTCGGCGCCGATCCCCTGGTGTCCGGGGTGGCGATGGCCGCGGCCCTGGCGGGGCGGTCACTGGATGCCCTGATCGTGCGCAAGGAAGCCAAGGGCCATGGCACCGGCGCCTGGCTGGAGGGTCCCCTGCCAGATGCCGGCGCCCGGATCACCGTGCTGGAAGACGTCGTCACCACTGGTGGTTCATCGCTCAAGGCGGTCGCTCAGTTGCGCCAGGCCGGCTATGTGGTGGAGCGGGTGGTCACGATCGTTGATCGTCAGGAAGGCGGCCTTGAGGCGATGAGCGCGGCGGGGCTGGAGCTGCGCAGCCTGTTTCTGCTGGAGGAGATCGCCGCTTTTGCCCGGGGTTTGCAAGGCTGAGGCCGGCCACCTCTTACCTCTTCTGCCGTGAGCAGCTCCCACAGCGACGACCCCTGGCAGTGGCAGCCGCCTCATCCCTGCCGCTGGCAACAGCCGGTTGGACTGATCCGGCTCGACGGCCCCGGAGCACTGCGCTTCCTGCATGGTCAGACCAGTCAGGACCTGGAGCGGGCTGTTGCCGGCCAGTGTCTCGCCACCTGCTGCATCACCCCCACGGCCCGGTTGCGGGGGCTGGCGGAGGTGCTGGTGGACGCCAGCGGCGCCTGGTTGGTGATCACCGCTGGGGATAGCGGCTTGATCCACCAGGCCCTCGATCGGGTGCTCTTCCCCGTCGATCAGGTGACGCTCGCTGATCCCGTTCCTGCCCAGCTGATCACGGTGCTGGGGGTGGAGCCGAACCCGGCCTGGGCCGACGGCACCGACTGGCTGGGGCAGGATCCGATCCGGATCCTGCTCAGGGCCGAGCAGCCTGCTCCGGCCTGGCTGGAGGCGATTCCGGAACTGTCGGCCCTGGATCAGGAGCGCTGGCGGCTGCAGCAGGGCCTGCCGGTGGAGCCTGCCGAGATCAACGAGGAGCTGAACCCCTTCGAGCTGGGCCTGGCGGAGCGGGTCAGCCTCAGCAAGGGGTGTTACGTGGGGCAGGAAACCCTTGCCAAGCTCGCCACCTACGACGGTGTCAAGCAGCAACTGAGGCGCTGGACGTGGGCTGCTGGCCAGGATCAGGAGCCATCCATGGCCGTTGCGTCCCTACGTCATGGGGCACCGCTCACCAACGCGGACGGCCAGCGGGCCGGCTGGATCAGCTCGAGCCTGGAGTTGCCCGCCAGCGCTGACCAGCCCCGCCGGCTGATCGGCCTGGCCCTGGTGCGCCGTCAGGCCCTCGGGGAGGCCACGCTGCTGGCCGGTCCCCTTCCCTTGACCATCTCCTCGCCGGCTGGGTTCACGCCACCGCCCGTGGGGGCCGGTGGCGGCTCCGGCCGGCCATCCTGAGCGAGCAGCCAGGCGGCCACTGCCCAGGTGGCCAGGGTGTCGTCGTGGTTGTAGCGGAGGATGCGCAGCAGGTTGTGGCGGCTGCCCCGGCCCGCGCCGGTGCCATCGCCGCGCCACTGACGCCACCAGAGCAGGCAGCGGGCCCCCTCCACCCCCTTCTGGCTCCATCGGAAGCCCAGCCAGCTTGCCACCGCCTTGAGGCCGTAGCTGTTCACCGGCAGCCGCCAGTGCTGCCGCAGACGCTGGTGTAGATCCACCAGGCGTGCACGCAGCTCCTGCACCTCCAGCTCGCTCGCCCCCTGCCGCAGGGCCAGCCGGGTCAGGCCGATGGATTCGGTTTCGCCGAAGTGCAGCACGGGCCAGCCGGGATGGCGCTCCAGCAGGGCACGGAGCCGCTGCCACAGGCGGGCTTCACCATGCTCCTGCAGGGCCAGAACCGGCTGGTAGGTTCCGCCGTCGCCCTGGCGGGGCCAGGAGCCATCGGCTTGGCGCCTGATCCTCAGGAAGCCGTGCAGGAAATCGTCGCGGGCATCGGGATCGGATTCGATGTCGTAGATCAGCACGCCTTCGGCCCGGTTCAGTTCGGGCAGGGAGAACCCCGCCAAGCCAGGCGCCGCATCAGCCGCCGGTTTGAGCCGCTCCGTCAGGCCGCTTTGTTGCACCCGCGCCTGGGCCACCAGCTGGGCCGCCACCTCCCGGTGTTGCTCGCCGTGCACCTCCAAGCCATCGGCCAGGGTCTCCGGGTCGGCTTCGGCCAGATCGCTGAGCCGTTGCAGGCCAAGCTCGATCAACAGTTCCCGTCGCTTCCCCCCGACGCCACTCACCTCACTGAGATGGCCCAGGGCGGCCGCTTCCCGATCGCAGGCGCCCCGCCAGGAGCACAGCACGCACTTGCGCCGGTCGTTCACGAGGGGCGGCGGCTGCCGGGAGTCGAGATCGGCGGCGAGCCTGGGCAGGGTGTCTTCCAGTTGGCGCTGCAGGGCCGGGGTCAGGGGGAGCTGCTCGCGCTCCTGGCGGCGGCCATGGCCAGCGACCACGAGGCCGTGGCTCACCGTCCCTTCCTGGGTTCCCGCCAGCAGCCGGCCCCAGAGGGTCAGCACCAGCCGGTGCTCCCGGGTGAGGCGTCGTCCCTGGCGGGCCAGGGCTGGCTGGTAGGCATGCTCCCCCCAGCGGCTGCTGCCCGCCAGGCGGACCAGCAGGGGTGGATGGCCTTCGAGCTGGAGTCCCCCCGCCGTCCGCTCCACCAGCCGCATCCCCACGACAGCGGCCGCGCCGGCAGCGCAGGCGGCTTCCCCCTTGCCGGGCTTCTTGCCCAGCAGGCTGACGAAACAGCGTTGCTGGTCGTCGAGCTGGAGGGTGCGATGGGCGCTCCAGAGGCGTTGTGACGGTTCGCCATGGCGGTCCAGCCAGGCCCGTCTGCGACAGCGCAACCAACTGCGCAACAACCGGTCGGTCACGACCTTGGTCTGGGCGGCCAACGGCATGGCGCCAGGCTAGGGCCGCCAGTGGCCTGCCACCAGGCCGGCACCTGCGGGCCGCCACGGGCCCTTTGCCCCTGCTACGAGCTACCTAACTCCCGTGTGCCCGATGGTGTCCGCCCCCCTGCCCCTGGAACCCGGCCCGATCACGTTCGGCACCGACGGCTGGCGCGGCATCCTCGGCGTCGACATCACGGTCGAGCGGCTGCTGCCGGTGGCGGCCGCGGCGGCCAGGGAACTGGAACACTCGGCCCCCGTTGACCTGCACAGCCGCGAGGTGGTGATCGGCTACGACCGCCGCTTCCTGGCTCCGGAACTGGCCGAGGCGGTCGCCAGCGCCGTGCGGGGAGCGGGTCTGGAGCCCCTGCTCACCGACACCCCCGTGCCCACCCCCGCCTGCAGCTGGGCGCTGGTGGAGCGACGCTCGCTGGGGGCCCTGGTGATCACCGCCAGCCACAACCCTGCCGAATGGCTCGGCCTCAAGATCAAGGGCCACTTCGGCGGCTCGGTGGAAGGGGATTTCACGGCCCGGGTGGAGCGCCGCCTCGAGGCCGGCGGCATCACCGTGCCGATCACCGGCGACACCCCCCGCTTCGACGGCTGGAGCGGCTACCTGAACGGCCTGCGCCGCCAGGTCGACACCGCCCGGTTGATCCAGGGTCTGGAAACGATGGGGCTGCAGGTGATCGTCGATCCGATGCACGGCTCCGCCGCTGGCGGTTTGCCGGCCCTGCTCGGGGGCGGCGGTTCCGGGTCCGCGGCGATCCGGGAGATCCGCTCCAACCGGGATCCCCTCTTCGGCGGCCACCCCCCCGAACCGCTCGCCCCCTATCTGGCCGAGTTGATCGCCGCGGTGCAGGCCTCCGGCGCGGCTGGCCGGCCAGCGGTGGGCATCGTGTTCGATGGCGATGGCGATCGCATCGCCGCGATCGACGAGCGCGGCCGCTACTGCAGCACCCAGCTGCTGATGCCCCTGCTGATCGACCACCTGGCCCGGGCCCGCTGCTTGCCCGGCGCCGTGATCAAGACCGTGAGCGGCTCCGACCTGATGCAGCTGGTGGCTGAAGGCCTGGGCCGGCCGGTGATCGAGAAGCCTGTTGGGTTCAAGTACATCGCCGCTGAAATGCTGGCCGGTGAGGTGTTGATCGGCGGCGAGGAGTCGGGCGGCGTGGGGTTTGGTCTGCACCTGCCGGAGCGGGATGCCCTGCTGGCCGCCCTGCTGCTGGTGGAGGCGCTGGTGGAGGGCGGCCTGCCCCTCGGCGAGCGGCTCGATCGCCTGCAGGCAGCCCATGGCGGCGGCGGTTCCTACGACCGCCTCGATCTGCGGCTCAAGGACATGGCCAGCCGGACCCGGCTGGAGGCCCAACTGGCGGCGGCGCCCCCCGGCCAGGTAGCCGGGGCCGACGTCCTGGAGGTGATCCGTACCGATGGCGTCAAGTTGCGGCTGGGGCCGAGCCACTGGTTGATGCTCCGCTTCTCCGGCACCGAACCGCTGCTGCGCCTTTACTGCGAAGCGCCTTCACTGGAGCGGGTGGCGGCGGTGCTGGCCTGGGCGCGGGACTTCGCAGAGGCGGCCTGAGCGTGGCCGGCTCAGACGCCCCATCCGTCAAGCCCACCGTGCTGGTGATCGCCAGCGGCAATGTTGGCAAGTTGAACGAATTCCGCCGGTTCCTCTGCCCAGCGGCGCCAGATCGCCCTCCCGAGCTCGAGCTCCGCGCCCAGCCCGAGGGCCTGGAGGTGGAGGAAACGGGCAGCAGCTTCGCGGCCAATGCCCGCTTGAAGGCGGAGGCCGTGGCACGGATCACCGGCGAATGGAGCCTCGCCGACGACTCCGGTCTGTCGGTGGAGGCCCTGGGGGGCGAGCCCGGCATCCGCTCGGCCCGCTATGCCCCGACCGATCCGGAGCGCATCGCCCGGCTGCTGCGGGAGCTGGAAGCTGCTGCCGCCCAGGCTGTTGCCTGCGGCCAGCCCTGCAGCCGCCGGGCGCGGTTCACCGCCGCCCTGGCCGTGGCCGATCCCGGCGGGCGGATCGCCCTGGAGGTTGAAGGATGCTGTGAAGGGCAGATCCTGGCGGCGCCCAGGGGAACCGGCGGCTTCGGCTACGACCCGGTGTTCTACGTTCCCGAGCTCCAGCTCAGTTTTGCCGAGATGGATGCCGATCAGAAGCGCAGAGTGGGCCATCGGGGCCGGGCCCTGGAGGCCCTGTTGCCTCGGTTGCGCGCCCTGCTTGGCCCAGCTGGTAGAGGCGGCACCGGCCCGACCGACTAGGACGGAGGCAGTCTTCAGGGTCTAGTCATGTCGAAATCCCAGCTCACTGCCTTTCTGGCCCACGTCGAAGCAGACCCGGATCTGAAGCTGAGGGTTGAGGCGGCCGCCGATGCCAGCGCCGTGGTGCTGATCGGTCAGGAAAGCGGCCACCTGTTCTCGGTTGCCACGCTGGCGCGCCACCTGCGCGGCTGAGCGCGGCTCAGTCAGGCGTCAGGCCCGAGCGCCTGTCGCAGCTGCTCCAGCCTGGCTCGGTTCACGCCCAGGTCGGAGTCCCCCAGCCGGGAGGCCGAGCGAACCTGCAGCACACCATGCTCAGGGTCGGCGGCCAGCTCGAGATCATCGATGAAGCCGAACAGCCGACTTTCCGCCGTGGCATGCAGGTAGCGGGGGGGAGAAGGCGAGGCAACCGAACCGGCGGAACCGGTTTCGATGGTGGTGCCGGGCAGGGCCGCCACCACTGGCCTGAGCTGGGCGAGGGCCCCAACCGGATCGGCGAGGGGCCAGTCTTCGCGAACACAGTGGGCCGGAGTGGCACAGGCGGCCAGCTGGCCGGCCTGCAGGCCGAGGGTTTCCGGCACCGGGCCGGCCAGGTGCAGCAGGGAGGCCTCGGCCGGCAGGGGCAGCCAGAGCAGGGCCAGCAGAAGCAACAGGTGCACGATCTCAGGCGGCCTCGGCCCAGCTGCCGTGCAGGCCATGGGGGATGGCCAGGGGCAGGGGCAGCACCGCCTGCTCGCTGAGGTCTGCGGCCCGGAGGATCACCAGATCGCTGGCACAGCGGGCCCCATTCCAGACCACCACCAGCAGCCAGCCATCGTCCTCCTCGCTGCCAGCGGAGCGCGGCACCATCACCGGCTCGCTCACGAATCCCCGGGGTGCCGCACTCCACAGGCGGCGCTCACCGCTCTCGAGGTCGAGTTTCTCGATGGCCTGCAGCGGTGCGTTGCCGCTCTCCTGCTCCGTGACCGCCATCCAGGAGTAGCGCGCCTTCAACCCCAGACGGCGGGGATCCACGGTGGCAAATTCGCAGCAGCGCTCCTCCAGCACCTCGGTGGATACGGTGCCGGTGGCCAGGTCGATGCGGCAACGCTTGAGCTGGCCGATCGGCAGGCTGGCGAAGTCGACGCTGCGAAAGTCCACGTCCGGGCCGATCGAGGGGAAGTCGGCGTAGAAGATCGAATCCACCACCACCTGGCCGGCGGCGCCCAGCCCGGGTTCCTCGTAGGCGTTGAGGTGGTGGAACACGAAACCTTCGGGGGCGGCCACCTGCAGGGGCTTGCCATCGCCGGAGCGGGGCAGCAGCCAGAACTCACCGGGTACGCCGGGCTTGGAGCCGAGGCACTGGGCCGCCCCCTTCAGGCCGAACACGAAGCCGAGCGGATTGAACGACACCGCGTTCTGGAGAAACACTGCCCAATGGGGTGTGATCGCGAAATCGTGCAGGAAGGCAAAGCCCTTGAAGCTGTGCTTCTGGTCGGCCAGCAGGTCTCCAGCTGCAGGGCCATCGGCTCCGAACTCCATCAGGCGGATTGTGCTGCGGGGCCCCGCCTTGACGCCGAAGCTGACCATGCGGCGATCGCCGTGATGGCCGGGATCAAAGCGTGGGTGGGCGCAGAAGGCCTCGGCGGGGGCCAGGTTGCCGTCGAGCAGGTCGATGCCCCTGGTGTCCAGCGTTTCCGGATCAAGGGCGTGGGGTGAACTGGCCTCCCAGAGGGCGAGCAGCTTGTCGCCGAGCCGCACCACGTGGGTGTTGGCGATGTTCTTGAGCCGCAGATCAAAGGCATTGGCCACGGGTCCGCCGGGCTTCTGGGTGCCGAAGACGCCGCGGTAGGTGAAGGTGCCGGCCTCCTCTTCCGCCTGCCAGCCTTCGGTGCGCACGAAGCGATTGGTGAGCCTGGCCTGTCCAGCCTCGAAGCTCAGGGCGGTGATCATCCCGTCACCGTCGAAGGGATGGTGCACCCAGCGGCCACCCCGCTCCAACCGGCCTGGACCGTTGCGATACAGGGTGCCGCTCAGCTCGGCCGGAATCGTGCCGGAGCTGGCCTCCAGGCCAACGGCGGTGAGCTCGCTGCCCACGTTGCGGAAGGCACTGGCCCAGTCGGCCCGGTCGTAGCCGGCTGCAGGGCCAGCGACTGGGCTGGTGGATTCGGGGCGGCTGGGGGCGACGGTCATCGGCGGGGCAGCTCGGCGCGGTGGAGGCTTTCCATCATCACGTAACGAACCATTACAGCGTGGCTCCAGGTCCCGGTCAGCCGAGAAGCCTCAACCCCAGCCGCCCGCCTGCTCCAGCAGCCCCTTGCTGCTGGGCACGGCGCCGGAGCGGCGGGAATCCATCTCCACCGCCAGGCGCAGGGCCCGGGCGAACGCCTTGAAACAGGCCTCCACGATGTGGTGGGAATTGGTCCCGCTCAGCTGACGGATGTGGAGGGTGAGGCCGGAGTTGTTGACCACAGCCACGAAGAACTCCCTGACCAGTTCGGTGTCGTAGCGGCCGATCCGCTGGGCCGGGATCACCAGGTCGCAGCTGAGGTGAGGCCGGCCGGAACAATCGAGCACCACCTGCACCAGGGCCTCATCGAGGGGCGCCACGAAATGGCCGAACCGCTGGATGCCACGCCGCTCCCCCAGCGCCTGGGAGAGGGCCTGACCCACCGCGATGCCCACATCTTCGTTGGTGTGGTGGTCATCGATCGCGATGTCGCCCCGGGCGCTGATCTCCAGATCCAGCAGGCCATGGCTGGCCAGTTGCTGCAGCATGTGGTCGAGGAATGGAACGCCCGTGTTCACCTGACAGCGGCCGGTTCCGTCCAGACCGAGCTGCACCCGCACGTCGGTTTCGCCGGTGACGCGGTGGATCGTGCCGGTGCGTAGGTCCATCCGAAGGGTGGTGGCGGGGATTCCGGAAACCATTGTGGGCCCTGCATGGAAGGCCGGCCGCTGTCACATCCCGGTGATGCAGTAGCCGGCGTCCACGTAGATCACCTGGCCGGTGATGCCCGAAGCCAGCGGGCTGGCCAGGAAGGCGGCGGTGGCACCCACTTCGTTCTGGGTGACGGTGCGACGCAGCGGAGCCTTCTCCTCCACGTTGTGGATCATCTCGAGGATGCCGCCGATGGCGGAGCTGGCCAGGGTGCGGATCGGGCCGGCGCTGATCGCATTGACCCGCACCTGCTTCTCCGGCCCGAGTTCAGCGGCCAGGTAGCGCACCGAGGCCTCCAGGGCCGCCTTGGCCACGCCCATCACGTTGTAGTTGGGGATGGCCCGCTCGGCTCCCAGGTAGCTGAGGGTGATCACGCTGGCCCCCTCGCTGAACAGCGGCTTGGCGAAGCGGCAGAGAGGCGCCAGGGAGTAGGCGCTCACCTCCAGGGCGCGGGCGAAGCCCTCGGGACTGATGTCGGAATAGTTGCCGATCAGCTCCTCCTTGCCGGCGAAGGCGAGGCAATGCACGAGCACATCGATCGAGCCCCACTGCTGCTTCACCCGCTCGAACACCGCCTCGATCTGGGTAGGATCCTGGACGTTGAGCGGTTCGAACAGGCTGGGATTGAGCGGCGTGGTGAGTTCGCGCACCTTGCTCTCGAAGCGACCCTTCTCATCCGGCAGATAGGTGACCCCCAGTTCACAGCCGGCAGCCGCCAGCTGCTGGGCGATCCCCCAGGCGATCGAGCGGTTGTTGGCGATGCCGGTGACAAGGGCCTTCTTGCCGCGCAGATCGAGGAGCATGGGCAGGGATCAGGAGAATGGGATTCTCCCGCAGTGTCCGCCGCCTTGCTTCTTCAGCCCAGAGCCTGGCGGCCGGAGGGGCCCTCGGCCGGGTTCGATCCTTCGCCGGCGGCTGAGCCGGCTCTCTGGTTGATCGATCGCCGCCAGGCCGGCTTGACCCAGCAGCGCCCGGCCCTGCTGGGTCTGTTGGCGCCGGCGGAGCAGGCCCGCCTGGAGCGGTTGCGGCGGGCCGATGATCGTGACCGCTTCCTGCTCGGGCGGGCGGCGCTGCGGCTGTTGCTGGGTGGGTTGTGTGACAGGGATCCCGCCGGCCTGGAGTTGGTGACCGGCCCCTATGGCAAACCCCGCCTGGCCGCGGCCGCCGTTGCAGGCTTGCCCTGCAGGCCGCCGGAGTTCAATGTCGCCCACTCCGGCGATCTGGTGCTGCTGGGTTTCCATCCCACCCGCCCGGTGGGGGTTGACGTGGAGTGGCACCGCCCTGGCCTGGCCTGGGAGCGGATCGCCGGCCGCTGCCTGGCACCGGTTCTCTGCGAAGAGATCGGGGCGTTGCCTCCGGCGGCCAGGCTGCCGGCCTTTCTGCGGCACTGGTGCCGGCTGGAGGCGGAGCTGAAAGCACGGGGAACCGGCTTTGCGATCTCGTTGGAACTCCAGCCTGCTTCCCTGCCCGAGGTGCTCGTTCACGATCTGAACCTGCCGCTGGGTTACAGCGGTGCTGTTGCTTTGGCCCCAGAGGCCTGAACCCGCTCAGCCTCAGCGGGGCGGTTCCTCCTGGGGGGGGATCGGCGCCAGGGACTCCTCCTGCTGACGCACCTGTTTGGGGTCGCTGAGCAGGTCCTTCTCTTGCAGCATCGGCAAGGATTCCGCCTTCACCTCGGCGGGGCGGCGGGGTGGCTCGACCCATTCCCAGCGGCTGCGGGGAGCCCGTGCCTTGCACAATGCCTCCAGTTCCCGACGCAGGGCACCCCGCACGTCGCGGCGATCCATCGCGGCGAAGAACTCCACTTGCGTCGCCAGGCTGGAGCTGAACGGGGCGGAGCCATTGCCGTTGAACAGCCGCGTCGCATCAATCAGCCAGCGGGGCCGGCAGACGCCCGACTGGCGGGTGTCGGTCTCGAGCCAGATGTGAAGGCCAAAGCCATCGGGTTGATTCACCACGGCCAGGCCATCGTGAGGTTGGTTGCGCTGCAATGGAACGATCCTCCAGCTGGGTCGCTGGTGGGCCGGGGTGCAACCGCCCAGAAGCAGCAGAGCCGCCAGGGCGGCGATCGGGAACCGCTGCGGGAGCCGCGCCAAGGACAAAGGACAGGACCGGGGCCGATCCTGCCGGAACCAGCCCGCTGCGCAAGCCCAACTGAGGGGTTTATGGTGCCCCCCATGCAGGTGCCCCCCTTCGATCTCACCGAGCAACTTCATCAACACGGTGAAGCCCTCGAAGACGCCGTTCTGCAGGTGTTGCGCAGCGGGCAGTACATCGGGGGGCCCACAATTGCCCGCTTCGAGCAACAGTTTGCAGCGGCCATCGGCTGCCCCCATGCGATCGGTTGCAACAGCGGGACCGACTCCCTGGTGCTGGCGCTGCGGGGGCTGGGCATCGGCCCCGGCGACGAAGTGATCACCAGTGCCTTCAGTTTTTTCGCCACGGCTGAAGCGATCAGCGCCGTCGGTGCCACCCCGGTGTTCGTCGATGTCGAGGAAGGCTCCTTTCTGATCGATCTGGAGCGGATCGAAGCCGCCATCACCCCGGCGACCCGGGCGCTGATGCCTGTCCATCTGTTCGGCCGCCCCGTTGACATGGAGCGGCTCAGCGCCGTGGCCGCGGCCCACAACCTCCGGGTGATCGAAGACTGTGCCCAGGCCACCGGTGCCAGCTGGGCGGGGCGCCCGCTCGGCAGCTGGGGGGATGCAGGCTGCTTCAGTTTCTTCCCCACCAAGAACCTGGGCGGGGCAGGGGACGGCGGCGCCGTCACCTGCCGGGATCCCGAGCTGGCCCAACGCATCCGGGAGCTGGCCGTCCATGGCATGCCCCGCCGCTACCTGCACACCTCCCTCGGGTACAACAGCCGCCTCGACGCGATCCAGGCGGCCGTGCTCAACGTCAAGCTGCCCCATCTGCAGGATTGGATCGGGCGCCGCCGCCGGCTGGCTGCCACCTACCGGCTGGAACTGGAGGGAACACCCGGCCTGGAGCTTCCTGATCCCGGTCCAGCGGGTCACAGCTGGAACCAGTTCGTGGTGCGGGTGCCCCGCTGCCCCGAGGGCCAGGCCAGCTGTGGCGGCCTCTGCCTGCCCTCCGCCGAAAGCGTTGCCCACGGCCTGCCGGAAAGCTGTTGCCGCGACTGGCTGAAGCAGGAACTCGCCGCCGCCGGCGTCCAGACCATCATCTATTACCCGATCCCGATTCACCGCCAGCCCGCCTACGCCAAGCTTGGCTACGGCCCGGGCAGCCTGCCGATCACCGAACGGCTCACCGCTGAGGTGCTCAGTCTGCCGATCTTCCCCGAGCTGAGCCCAGCCCAGCAGGACCGGGTTGTGGAAGTGGTGCGGCAGGTCTGTGCGGTGGCAGCGCCAGCCAAGTCGCGGAGCGTCTCCGTCGCTGCCTGATCAGCCCAGCGCCGCCGATCAGCGCAACTCACGCAGCTCAGCGCAAAGTGGCGTGGAGGGCCTTGAAATGGGCCTGTTGCCGTTTGTGGTCCACGATCGGGCTGGGGTAACCACGTCGCTCCAGCGGTGGGATCTCGCCCCTGATCAGATCCGCCGTGGCCACATGGGCCAGCTCCGGCAGCCAACGCCGGATGTATGCGGCTTCGGGGTCGAAGCGGGCCGCCTGGGTGAAGGGGTTGAAGATGCGCAACGGTTTCGGATCCATGCCGCTGCTGGCACTCCATTGCCAGCCCCCGTTGTTGGCGGCCAGATCACCGTCCACCAGCTGGCGCATGAACTGCCGTTCGCCCCAGCGCCAGTCGCAGATCAGATCCTTGACCAGGAAGGAGGCCACGATCATGCGGCAGCGGTTGTGCATCCAGCCGGATTCATTGAGCTGGCGCATCGCCGCATCCACGATCGGCACACCGGTGCGTCCAGCGCACCAGGCTTCGAAGCGGTCACTGTCGTTCTCCCATGGGAAGTGCTGCCATTTGGCTCGGTAAGGGCCTGCCGCCAGGGCCGGGAAGTGGAACAGGGCCTGCTGGTAAAACTCGCGCCAGGCCAGTTCCTGCTCCCACACCGTGATCGCCTGCTCCTGCTCACAGCTGCCGATGGCTGGCCGCATGGCCTGGGCGGCAGCCCAGGCCATGCGGGGGCTGAGCGTGCCGAACCGGAGCGCAGCGCTGAGGGCCGAGGTGCCTGCTTCGGCCGGCTGGTTGCGGCCCTGTTCGTAGTCGAGCAGGGCGGTGTGGGCGAAGGCCGCCAACTGCGCTGCCGCCGCCGCCTCGCCAGGGCGGCAGGGGCAGAGCCCGGCGCCAGGGAAGCTGCGCCCCAGGGCCGCCAGGCGCTCCAGCGCCGCTGCCGGATCCGCCTCCAGACCGCCCGCCAGGATGGCGCTCTGGGCAGCGGCGTTGAGATCGAGCAGGCCGGTGGGAGCAGCCAGGGGTGAATGGCTGGCGGGGGGCACGGACGCCAGCCGCTTGCGCCAGCTGCGCCAGTAGGGGCCATACACCCGGTAGGGGTCACCTGTTCCGGTCTGCAGGGCTTCGGGGGGCACGAGCAGCTGGTCCCAATCCACCAGAACCCTGGTGCCATCGTCCTGGAGGGCGGCCGCCACCCGACGGTCCCGCTGCCGCTCGGCCGGCTCCACCCCCCGGTTCCAGGCCACCAGCCCGGCGCCGATCGCCAGGGCCAGCCGGGGCAGCAGCTCGGCTGGATCCCCTTCCAGCACCAGCAGACGACTGCCGGCGATCCGCCAGCGCTGCCGCAGTTCCCGCAGGCTTTCGGCCAGGAACCAATGCCGGGCTGAAGACTGATCCGGTGCCGTAAGCCAGTCGGCATCGAGCACGAACACTCCGATCACCGCCGGGGTGATCCGGGCCGCAGCGGCCAGGCCGAGGTTGTCGGCCAGGCGCAGATCGCGCCGATGCCAGAACAGGCAGCGCTGCACGCTCATGGTGGGTGGTGCCCCTGACGGGCCTCAGTCTTCACCTCAGTACCCCAGCACCTGCCGCGCCCTGAACCAGGCGGTGACACTCTTGCCATCGAGGGCCTCGTCGCCGCCCGCCAGGGCGGCGTCTAGATCCGAGGGCTCCAGCAGCAGCACCTCGAGATCCTCGTCCTCGTCACCGGCGGGTTGCTCTGCCAGGGGGGTGAGTTCACGGGCCAGGAAGAGATGGATCACCTCATCGGAGTAGCCGGGGCAGGGCAGCATCACGCCCAGGTCGTCCCAGCGGGCAGCGCGGTAGCCGGCCTCTTCCCCCAGCTCCCGCTCCATCGAGGCCTGGGGATCCTCCCCCTGCTCCAGGGTGCCGGCCGGGAACTCCAGAATGCGGCGCTCCACCGCGAAGCGGTACTGGCGCAGGATCACCACCCGGCCGTCGTCGAGCACCGGCACTGCCAGGGAGGCGCCGGGGTGGCGGATGATCCCAAAGCTGGCTTCGACCCCCATCGGCAGCACGATGCGATTGAGCTCGAAGCGCAGCTTGCGGGCCTGCAGGACCCCTTCGGTGGCGAGGTGACGCGAGGGTTCAGGAGGAGGCAGCGGCACCAGGGGAACGGTCAGCGGGCCGCCAGTCTGGCCGTTCCCCTGGCCAGCTGCTCCGGCCAGCCGCGCCGGCCCGGCAGAGCTTCGGGGGCCTGCTCACCTGGATGGTTGAGCCGCCCGGCCAGCAGCAGGGAGACCGACGCTCTGGCCCCAGGCGGAAGCAGGGCCGGATCGATCGCTGCCAGGGGGGCCAGCACGAAGCTCCGCTCCTGCAGAAGCGGATGGGGCAGGGTCAGTTCCGGTGTCTGGAGGTGGGCCTCTCCGCACCAGAGCAGATCCAGATCCAGGTGGCGCGGCCCCCAGCGTTCGCTGCGCACCCGCCCGAAACGGGTCTCCAGGGTCTGCAGACGCTCCAGCAGGGCGAACGGATCGAGGCGGTTCAGGGCAGCAGGTGATGGGCCGGCCGTGGCCAGCAGGGCGGCATTGCAGTAGGGCGGTTGACCAGGCGGACCTCCGACCGCTGCGGTGCGGAACAGCGGCGACCAGCGGCAGCGGAGTTGGCTGGCCGCCAGGCTGGCGGCCAGCAGGGGACGCACCGCCAGCAGGGCGGCGAGCGGATCGCCCAGGTTCGCCCCCAGGCCGATCGCCAGGCTGGCCGGCCTGGCGATGCCCACTGCCAAAAGTTGATCGGCCAGACTGGCTCCCACCCCACCCGGTCCTTTTCTCCATGGTCGCAAGCGGCGTGCAGCCAGCCCCTCCACCCGGTACGGGTTCGGTTCATCAGCCCGCGGCAGGGGCTTTCCCGCTGGTGGCCATCACCGGCCATGGCACCCTCAAACTGGCCCTGCTGCTGGCCGCCGTCGACCCCGGCCTGGGCGGCGTGGTGATCGCCGGGGGGCGTGGCACCGGCAAATCGGTGCTGGCCCGGGGGCTCCACGCCCTGCTGCCCCCGATCGATGTGGTGGACGGCAGCCCCAACGCCGATCCCCAGCGGCCCGAGGAGTGGGATGCCGCCACGTGCCGCCGCATCACGGAGCTGGGCGGCGATCCCAGCGGGGCTGACCCCACCGCCCTGCTGCCTGTCCGAGTGATCCCGGCCCCCTTCATCCAGATTCCGCTGGGGGTCACCGAGGACCGCCTGATCGGATCGGTGGATGTCACGGCCTCATTGGCCTCCGGGACGAGCGTCTTCCAGCCGGGGCTGCTGGCCGAAGCCCACCGTGGGGTGCTCTATGTGGACGAGCTGAATCTGCTTGAAGATGGCATCACCAACCTGCTGCTGGCGGCGGTGGGTTCCGGTGAGAACCGGATCGAGCGGGAGGGGCTGAGCCTCTGCCACCCCTGCCGCTGCCTGCTGATCGCCACCTACAACCCGGAGGAGGGGGCGGTGCGTGATCACCTTCTGGATCGCTTTGCGATCGCCCTCTCGGCCAACCAGCTGATCAGCACCGAGCAGCGGGTGGAGATCACCCGCTCGGCCCTGGAGCACGGTGAGGCGGGCGAAGCCTTTGTGGGCCGCTGGCAGGAGGAAACAGAAGCCCTGGCCACCCAGTTGCTGCTGGCCCGCCAGTGGTTGCCGGATGTTCAGATTGCCCGGGAACAGCTGCTCTACCTGGTCAATGAAGCGATCCGCGGGGGGGTGGAGGGCCACCGGGCCGAGCTCTACGCGGTGCGGGTGGCCCGGGCCCATGCGGCCCTCAGTGGCCGCGATGCCGTCGATGCCGATGACCTGCAGGTGGCGGTTCGGCTGGTGATCGCCCCGCGGGCGTTGCAACTGCCCCCCCCTGATCCGGACCAGCCCCTGGAGCCGCCGCCGCCTCCCCAGGCCGATCAGCCAGCGGAGCAGCCACCGCCGCAGGACGAGGCTCAGGAGCCGGAGCCGCCCGAGCCCCCCGACCAGGACGAGGCCAACGATGACCAAGACAGTCCTGATGATCAGGCGCCACCGTCGATTCCCGAAGAGTTTCTGCTCGATCCTGAAGCCACCGCCATCGACCCTGATCTGCTGCTGTTCGCCGCGGCGAAGACCAAGCGTGGCGGCAGCGGCAACCGCTCCGTCGTGATCATTGACAGCCGGGGCCGCTACGTCAAGCCGATGCTGCCCCGCGGGCCGGTGCGGCGCATTGCCGTTGACGCCACCCTGCGGGCCGCTGCTCCCCATCAGAAAGCGCGACGGCAGCGCGAACCCCACCGCCGGGTGATCGTCGAGGACGGCGACCTGCGGGCCAAGCAACTGCAGCGCAAGGCGGGCGCCCTGGTGATCTTCCTGGTGGATGCCAGTGGCTCCATGGCGCTCAACCGCATGCAGAGCGCCAAGGGAGCCGTGCTGCGCCTGCTCACCGAGGCCTACGAAAACCGCGACCAGGTGGCCCTGATCCCGTTCCGGGGCGAGCAGGCGGAGGTGCTGCTGCCCCCCACCCGCTCGATCACGGCGGCGCGGCGGCGGTTGGAGCAGATGGCCTGCGGCGGCGGCTCACCCCTGGCCCATGGCCTCACCCAGGCGGCACGGGTGGGAGCCAACGCCCTGGCCAGCGGTGACCTGGGCCAGGTGGTCGTGGTGGCGATCACCGACGGCCGCGGCAACGTGCCGCTGGCGCGCTCCCTGGGCCAGCCGCAGCTGGAGGGGGAGGAGCCGGTGGATCTCAAGGAGGAGCTCCGCTTGGTGGCCGGGCGCTACCGTGGCCTCGGCCTCAAGCTGCTGGTGATCGACACCGAGCGCAAGTTCATCGGCAGCGGCATGGGCAGGGAGCTGGCCGAGGCGGCCGGTGGCCGCTATGTGCAATTGCCCAAGGCCAGCGACCAGGCGATCGCCGCAATCGCCCTGGAGGCTCTCAACGGCACCTGAAGGCCCACAGGGGAACTCCCCGAGCGGGGCCTACTCCGCTGGTTTGGCCTTGCCGGCCTTTCCCTTCTCTGCCTGGTCACGGGCAAAGCCCGTCTGGGCCGGATAGAGCTCATCGAACAACTGGCCCAGTCCGATCGCCACGCTGCGGACCCCATCCATGAACACAGGGTCGCTGGTGAGCTTGCTCACATCTCCCCCCACCGCATCAACCCGGGCGGTGAGCCGCTGGGCATTGCTGACCGTGGTCTTGAGCTCCGCCAGGGTCTTGGGGTTATCCAGGGTGGCCGTGAGGTTGCGGACGTGACGGCCGGCGGCCACTGCCTCGGCGCTGGCGGCCGTCAGGTTTGCCAGGATCGGATCGGCCTTGCCCACGGCAGCGTTGAGCTCCTTGACCAGCCGCTGGGCCTGCTTCAGGAAGAGCTGGGCCTCCTTGGATGTGGCATCGAAGCTGCGGGTGGTGGCGGCCATCTGCGGCAGAATCTTTTCGCGCTCGGCCTGGGCGAGCAGTTGCTGCATCAGTTCGGTGACGCTGTTCAAGCTGGCGGCAGCCACACCCTTGAGCTCGTTGCCCGCGCACACCATCAGCAGCTTGTTGCAGTTCGGGTCGCGGGGATTCGGGCTGTCGGCGGCGAGGGGGTTGCCGGTGCTGATCAAGGCGACCTGGGCATCTCCCCCCAGCAGTGAGCCGGTCTGCACCTGGGCGATGGCCGGCCGGGCCAGCCGCAGCCTGGGATCGCTGATCTCCAGTTCCGCCAGCACCGCCGCCGAGGTGGTTTGGATGCTTTTGACGCTGCCCACCTGAACGCCGCGATAGATCACCGGCGAGCGGTCCGCCAGGCCGGCGGCATCCTCGAAGCGCGCCTTGACGATCCAGTTGTTCTGACTCAGGGAGATGCCCCGCAGCCAGAGCCACAACCCGAAGCTGCCGACGATGGCGCCAAGCAGCGAGAATCCAACCAGAGCCTCCCGCACGCTTCGTCGCATGTCGATTCAAAGCTCCGCAGGTTGCATCGGGCCCTGCAGACTACCGCTGCGAAACTGGGCCACATAGGGGTTCTCCGTGGTCCTGAACGCTTCGATGCCTCCGCACCACCGCACCCTGCCGCCGTAGAGCATCGCCACCTGCTCGGCCGAGCGCAGGATCGTGCTCATCACATGGCTCACGACAACCGAGCATCCGCCCGCCATCTGGCTGCTGGTGACGATCAGATCCTCGATGCGCGTGCAGGCCACCGGATCCAGGCCGGCGGTGGGTTCGTCGAACAGCAGCACGGGGTGCTGGCCGGTGGAGCGGCTGGGATCCTCGATCAGGGCGCGGGCGAAGCTCACCCGTTTCTGCATGCCCCCGCTGAGTTCTCCTGGCAGCAGGTTCTCGATGCCCAGCAGTCCCACGGCTTCCAGCGCCCGTTGCACCCTGGCGCGGATGTCCCGCTCGCGCAGGCCGCTGTTCCGGTACAACAGGAATCCGACGTTCTCACCCACGGTCAGGGAGGCGAGCAGGGCCGGGTTCTGGAACACCAGCCGCACATCGGGGGGGTGGGGCTGGTCGATGCGCAGGTAGCGCTGGGGGATGCCGTTGATGCGCAGCTCCCCGTCGCTGGGCAAAAGCAGTCCGGCCAGGATGCGCAACACGGTGGATTTTCCCGTTCCCGAAGGTCCGACCACCGCCAGGCGCTCTCCCTCGCAGAGCGTCAGGTTGACATCGTCGAGCACGGTGTTGGATCCCCAGCGCATGCTGAGGTTCTCCAGCTCCACCACCGGTTGCGCCGCGCCGGAGCGTGATGCTGCTGCTGGGCGTTCCTCGTCATTCATCCTCGTCATTCATTCGTACAGTTCCATCGACTCCGTGCTGTGGCGTGACGCCCCGTCGGTTTGAACTCCCAGCGCCCCCACCTGCCCCGACGCCTGAGCGGTCGCTCGGTTCGCCGTCCCGGCTGGATCGGGCGGGGGGATCGGCGTCAACAGGATTTGATGAGCCGCTCCAGGCGGGCCGTGCGCTGGTTGCAGCCCGGCCTGGTGGTGAAGCGTTGGGTGTTCACCTCCGGGTTCGGGCTGGTGCTGGCCCTGCTTGGGGCCGCCATCCTCGCCGATCTCAAGCCGATTTACTGGTCACTGGAAACGCTCAACTGGCTGCTGTCCCAGCTGACCCAGGTGCTGCCCCGGGGGATCACCGGCCCGGTGGTGGTGGTGGCCGGAGCGGCCCTGGTGATCTGGGGTCAGAGCCGCAGCTTCGACTCGATCCAGCAGGCTCTGGCACCGGAGAAGGGCACCGTGCTTGTGGATGCCCTGTTGGCCCAACGGCGGCTGAACCGGGGTCCCAACATCGTGGCGATCGGCGGCGGTACCGGCCTGGCCACTCTGCTCAGTGGCCTGAAGCGCTACAGCAGCAATATCACTGCCATCGTCACCGTGGCCGACGATGGCGGCAGCAGTGGAGTGCTGCGCCGCGAACTGGGGGTTCAGCCCCCCGGCGACATCCGCAACTGCCTGGCCGCCCTGGCCCGGGAGGAACCGCTGCTCACCCGGTTGTTTCAATACCGATTTCAGTCAGGCAGCGGCCTTGAGGGACACAGTTTCGGCAATCTTTTTCTCAGTGCCCTCACGGCGATCACCGGCAGCCTGGAATCGGCGATCACCGCCAGCAGCAGGGTTCTGGCCGTTCAAGGTCAGGTGGTGCCGGCCACCACGGCCGATGTGCGCCTCTGGGCCGAGCTCGAGAACGGTGAGCGGATCGAGGGCGAATCCAGCATCGGCCATGCCACCAGCCCGATCGTGCGGCTTGGCTGCATCCCCGAGCGGCCGCCGGCCCTGCCGCGGGCCCTCGACGCCATCGCCAACGCAGAACTGATCGTGCTCGGCCCCGGCAGTCTCTACACCTCGTTGCTGCCCAACCTGCTGGTGCCTCAACTGGTGGAGGCCATCAGCCGCAGCAAGGCACCCCGCCTCTACATCTGCAATCTGATGACCCAGCCTGGCGAAACCGATCGGCTGGATGTGGAGGGTCATCTGCGTGCGATCGAAGCGCAACTGGCCAGCCTTGGTGTTGAAGAGCGGCTGTTCACGGCTGTGCTGGCCCAGGAAACCATCCAGGACAACCGCCTGATCCAGCATTACCGAGCCCGGGGCGCTGAACCGGTGATCTGCGATGGGCCGAAGCTGCGGGATCAGGGCTACGAGGTGATGCTGGCTGCATTGCAGGGAAGCCAGCCCACGGCCAGCCTCCGCCATGACTCCCGCAGCCTCGCCCATGCCGTGATGCGCTTCTACCGCAAGATCAAAGGAAACTAGGAATCAGTTCAGTATGCATCCTGGAGTTCGTAGAAATCGGGCTGCACGTAGTCCTTGCGAAGCGGGAAGCCTTTCCAGTCTTCTGGCATCAGCAGCCGCTTGGGATGGGGATGGCCCTCGAATTCCAGGCCGTACATATCGAAGGTTTCGCGTTCCTGCCAGTCAGCGCCGCGGTAGAGGCCATAGAGGCTGGGGATTTTGAGGCTGCCATCCCTGGGCAGGAACACCTTCAAGCGCACCTCTTCCGGCCGGCTGCCGGGAGCTGGGGCCGGATCGGCCGCCGCAGCCAGCTTGACAAGGTGATAGAAGCTCACCAGACGTCCGCCGGCGCCTTCGTCGTAACCGCCCTGGCATTGCAGATAGTCGAAGCCGGATGCCTTGAGGGCTGTGGCCATCAGGGGCAGAAACGGCGGCTCCACGCCGATCAGCTCCACGCCGACATGGTCGGTTCCGAGGTAGTCGTGGTCAAAACCCTGGGCGCTGAGCCACTGGCTGATCGGACCGGCAGCCGGGGAAACGAGCTCAGTGGGCTCAGGCTGGCTGGCGGGCTCCTGGGGGGGAGTTGAAGCGGCAGCAGTGGGATCAGGCATCTGTGAAGGTGCTGGGGGCAGGAATCGGTTCGGCGTTGAGGGCCGGATCGGCGGCAGCCGCCACCGGCAGACCGGAGGCTTCAGCCAGGGCCGCCAGCTGGGTTTCTGCCTTGAGGTAAGCGCCGGTGATGATCGGTTCCACGGCCTTGAGCTGGTGGCTGATCGTCAGGTAGCGGTGGGTGGGGAGCAGGTTGCCGCGCTCGGCCAAGGCCTCGTTGCCCACTTTCTTGCGCAGCTTGATCACGGCGTCGAAGATCGCCTCGGGCCGCGGCGGACAGCCGGGGATGTAGAGGTCGACCGGGATCAGCTTGTCGACGCCGCGAACTGCGGTGGTTGAGTCGGCACTGAACATGCCGCCGGTGATCGTGCAGGCGCCCATGGCGATCACGTACTTGGGCTCTGGCATCTGTTCGTAGAGCCGAACCAAAGCCGGCGCCATCTTCATCGTCACCGTGCCGGCGGTGATCAGCAGGTCGGCCTGGCGGGGGCTGGAGCGGGGCACCAGACCGAACCGGTCGAAGTCGAAGCGGGAGCCGAGCAGGGCCGCGAATTCGATGAAACAGCAGGCCGTTCCGTAGAGGAGAGGCCAGAGGCTGCTGAGCCGAGCCCAGTTGTGTAGATCATCCAGACTGGTGAGAATGACATTCTCAGACAGATCGGAGGTGACCGAGGGAGCCCCGAGCGGGTTACAGGTGGCGGAACGCAGTTCGCGGAGCGCCTCGATCGAGGGGGAGGCGGGAGTAGGGGTGATCGTCATCGTGAGAGTCCGGTTAGCTCCATTCGAGGGCGCCCTTGCGCCAGGCGTAGGCCAGGGCCACCACCAGGATCGAGATAAAGATGAGGGCCTCGATGAAGGCCAGCAGACCAAGGCGGTTGAAGGCCACGGCCCAAGGGTAGAGGAAGACCGTTTCCACGTCGAAGATCACGAAGACCAACGCAAACATGTAGTAGCGGATATTGAACTGAATCCAGGCGCCGCCGATCGGCTCCATGCCCGATTCGTAGGTGAGCCTCCGTTCGCCGCTGCGGGATTTCGGAGCAACCAGCTTGTTGGTGACCAGAGCCAGCACCGGCACCGCCGCTGAGATCAGCAGAAAGCCCAGGAAGGCGTCGTAGCCGGGGAGAACGAACATCAGCCGACCGAACCTGCGGGAAGTCTGGCATCCACCGGCGGAAATCGAAGGGTTCAGATCAGGCGGGTGGATCCCCCCGTGATGGCCTCGATAGAGTGGATCGCATCGGCAGGGGGGCCATCGCCATGGTCAATGGTCAGGACAATGAGCCGCAGATCGTTCGGTCTCTGGAGGCTGTTGCTGCTGAGCCGGCAGTTGGGGCCCCCGAGCCGGCGGTTGGGGCCGCCGTCGACCCCGACAGCCACCGCTTTGAGTGCCGCAGCTGTGGATTCGTCTACGACCCTGACGAGGGCATCCGCAAACTCCGGATCGAAGCCGGTACCCCCTTCAGCGCCCTCGACCCCGTGGGGTTCCGCTGTCCGGTCTGCCGCAGCCGGGTCGGCGCATTCCGGGACATTGGTCCGCGCAGCCAGGCAAGCGGATTCGAGCAGAACCTGGAGTTCGGCCTTGGCGTCAACAAACTCACCCCGGGTCAGAAAAATGTGCTGATCTTCGGGGGCTTTGCCCTGGCTTTCGCCTTCTTCCTTTCCCTCTATTCCCTTCGTTGAGCCCCGTGAACCGCCTGCTTTCCTCCCTGTTCGGCCTTGTGCTGGCTCTTGGTCTCAGCCTCGGCCTCACGGGTTGCGTCACCTCTGGCCTAGCCGTGACGGCCACGAGCCCCTGGCAGCCGCTGAAGCTGAACACCGCCGCCAGCCCCCTGGATCTGGCCTTCAGCGACGACCGGCATGGATTTCTGGTGGGCAGCAACCGCCTGATCCTCGAAACCAATGACGGCGGAACGTCCTGGCAGGACAGGGAACTGGCCCTGCCGGCAGGGGATAACTACCGTCTGATCAGCATTGATTTCAACGGCCAGGAGGGCTGGATCGCCGGCCAGCCTGGTCTGCTGCTGCACAGCACCGACGCCGGCCAGAACTGGGAGCGCCTGCTGCTGGATACCAAGCTGCCGGGCGAGCCCTACCTGATCACGGCCCTCGGATCCCTGCAGGCCGAGCTGGCCACCAACGTCGGCGCGATCTACCGCACCGAGGATGGGGGCTCCAGCTGGCAGGCGGAGGTGAGCGATGCGGCTGGGGCTGTCCGTGACCTGAGGCGATCGCCTGATGGCCAGTACGTCAGCGTATCGAGCCTGGGCAATTTCTTTGCCACCTGGGTGCCTGGCCAGGAGATCTGGCAGCCCCACCAGCGGGTCAGCAGCCAGCGGGTGCAGAGCATGGGATTCCAGCCCGGCGGGACTCTCTGGATGGTCACGCGGGGGGCCCAGCTTCGCTTCAACGCCGATGCTGCGGATCTCGACCAGTGGAGCAAGCCGATCATCCCGATTACCAATGGCTTCGGCTACCTCGATATGGCCTGGGACCCCACCGGGGCGATCTGGGCCGGTGGGGGCAGCGGCACCCTGCTGGTCAGCCGGGATGGAGGGTCCAGTTGGCAGCGCGATGCGGTGGGGGCAGAACAGCCCACCAATTTCAACCGCATCGTTTTCACCCCCGATGGCAAGGGCTTCGTGCTGGGTGAGCGGGGCAACCTGTTGCGCTGGGTGGCCTGATCGTCGGTGCTGTGTAACCAACCACCCGATCCCGGCCCGTTGCTCCCGGGCAGACCCTTAGGATTCATCAGCTGAATTGCCCGCTGCCATGGCTGCCGGCTCCACCGGGGAACGCCCCTTTTTCGAGATCATCACCAGCATCCGCTACTGGGTCATCCATGCGGTCACCTTGCCTGCCATCTTCCTGGCCGGGTTCCTGTTCGTATCCACCGGCCTTGCCTACGACGCTTTCGGGACCCCGAGGCCTGATACCTACTTCCAGGCTCAGGAGTCCAAGGCTCCTGTGGTGAGCCAGCGTTATGAAGGCAAGAGCCAGCTTGATCTGCGCCTGAACTGATCCCATGACCCAATCCCCCACTGCCACCACGCCGCGCAACTACCCGATTTTCACGGTGCGCTGGCTCTCGGTTCATGCCCTGGGCGTCCCCACGGTGTTTTTCCTGGGAGCCCTTGCCGCCATGCAGTTCGTCCGTCGCTGATTCAGAACCATGGAGCGCAATCCGAATCCAAACAACCTGCCGGTTGAGCTGAACCGCACCAGCCTTTATCTGGGCCTGCTGCTGGTTTTTGTGATCGGCGTGCTGTTTACCAGCTACTTCTTCAACTGATTCAACCGAACCTCGAGATTTCGCCATGAGCGGTAAGAAATCAGGCCTGCCCGATGGCCGCATTCCAGATCGTCTTCCCGACGGCCGGCCGGCTGTGCCTTGGCGCAGCCGTTGGACCGAGGGGGCTCTGCCCCTGTGGTTGGTGGCCACAGCGGGTGGAATTGCTGTGATTTTTGTGGTCGGCCTGTTCTTCTACGGCTCCTATGTGGCGGTGGGCTCGGCCTGAGCCCAGCTCCGATACCAATCGGCAAAATGCTCGACCCCCACCGCCAAGGGGGTATGGGGTGCAAAACCCACCCAGCCCTCAAGGGCTGAGGTGTCAGCTGCTGTGGCAGTCACGTCGCCGGGTTGCATCGGCTCCAGCTGCTGAATCGCCGCTTTGCCCAACGCCTGCTCCAGTGCGCCGATGAAGTCCAGCAGGGCAACGGGTTCACTGTTGCCGATGTTGAACAGCCGGTGGGGCACCGCTGCTGTGGCCGGATCCGGTGCCATCGGGTCGAACGTGGCTGCTGCCGTTGCCGGCTTGTCCAGGCAGCGCACCACCCCTTCGACGATGTCGTCGATGTAGGTGAAATCGCGCTTCATCAGGCCCTGGTTGAACACCCGGATCGGCTCTCCCGCCAGGATCGCCCTGGCAAACAGCATCGGGGCCATGTCCGGTCGTCCCCACGGTCCGTACACGGTGAAGAAGCGCAGGCCCGTGGCCGGCAGTCCATAGAGGTGGCTGTAGGTGTGGGCCATCAGCTCGTTGGCCTTCTTGGTGGCGGCATAGAGGCTGACCGGATGGTTCACGGCGTGTTGTTCCGAGAACGGCAGGAGCTGGTTGCCGCCATACACCGAACTGCTGGAGGCGTAGACCAGATGCTCAATGGCCTGGTGGCGGCAACCCTCCAGGATCGAGAGGAAGCCCACCACGTTGCTGTTCACGTAGGCCAGGGGGTTCTCCAGCGAGTAGCGCACCCCCGCCTGGGCGGCCAGATGCACCACCCGCCTCGGCCGCTCGCCGGCGAACAGCTCGGCGATCGCGTTGCTGTTGGCCAGATCCAGCTGATGGAACTGGAAACCCGGCTGCTGAAGCAGTGGCTGCAGCCGGGCTCGCTTCAGGGCCGGATCGTAATAGCTGTTGAGGTTGTCGAGGCCGATCACCCGCTCCCCTCGACCCAGCAGACGCTCTGCCACGGCGGCGCCGATGAAGCCGGCTGCACCGGTGACCAGAACGCTCATCGGTGCTCTTCGCCAAGCGCTCTGACCATCAGTCGCCCTCCCCGACCCGCCAGACCTTGAGACCAGCCGCCCGGGCCGACGCCGCGTTCGTGACGGCACGGGCATCGAACAGCCAGGCGGGGTGACGCATCACCGCTGCGATGGTTGGCCAGTCGAGTTCGCCGAAAGCGCTCCATTCGGTGAGAACCACAACGGCGTCAGCACCGCTGACCGCCTCCAGCACGGAGGCGCTGCTCTCCCAGCTGCCATCGCCGCCGGGACCGCTTGCCCCGCCAGCTGTTTCCGGCCGACCGAGGTCGCCCCTGATCTGGCTGCTGCCCACCTTGGGATCGTGGATCGCCAGATGGGCGCCTTCCTCGAGCAGGTCCCTGCAGATGCGGATCGCGGGTGCTTCGCGGGTGTCGTTGGTGTCGGCCTTGAAGGCGAAGCCGAGCACCGCGATCCTCTTGCCGCTCACCGTGCCGAACAGCTTGCCCACCACCAGCCGGGCAATCCGCTGCTGCTGCCAGCTGTTCAGTTCCACCACCTGCTGCCAGTAGCGGGCCACTTCTTCGAGGCGGTAGTGGCGGCAGAGGTAAACCAGGTTGAGAATGTCCTTCTGGAAGCAGCTGCCACCGAAACCAGGTCCCGCTGCCAGGAAGCGGTTGCCGATGCGGGAATCCGTGCCGATCGCACGACCCACCTCGCGGACATCGGCACCAGTGGCCTCGCAGAGGGCGGCGATCGCATTGATCGAAGAGATCCGCTGGGCCAGGAACGCATTGGCGGTGAGTTTGGAGAGTTCACTGCTCCAGAGGTTGGTGCGCAGGATCCGCTCCGGTCTCACCCAGTGGCCATACACCGAGGCGAGCGCCTCGATGGCGGCCGGTTCATCGCCGCCGATCAACACACGGTCGGGGTTCTCCAGGTCCTTGATCGCTGTGCCTTCCGCCAGGAACTCCGGGTTGGAGAGCACGGCAAAGGTTTTGGCGCCATTGGCGGTGGGATGGGCCGCGCTCAGGATCGCCTGCACCGTTTCAGCCGTGCGCACCGGCAGGGTGCTCTTCTCCACCACGATCGTGTGCCCCTGGGCTACGGCGGCCACCTGGCGGGCTGACGTCTCGATCCAGCGCAGGTCGGAGGCCTCACCGGCGCCGATCCCCCGGGTCTTGGTGGGGGTGTTCACCGAGAGGAAAACCATGTCGGCGGCGGCGATTGCCCCATCCACCTCGGTGGTGAAATGCAGGTTGCGACCCCGGCAACGGTCCACCACTGCCGCCAACCCCGGCTCGTAGACGGGCAACAGGCTGGTGTCAGGGTCGTTCCAGGCGGCGATCCGCGCTGCGTTGAGATCCACCACCGTGATCTGGATGTCCGGGCAGTGATCGGCGATCACCGCCATCGTGGGCCCCCCCACGTAGCCGGCGCCGATGCAGCAGATGGTGCGGATCTCCAGCGGGGTGCTCATCGGGTGCGGGGAGCAAAAGAATCTGACTGAGCATCGCAGAAATCATTCAGCAGGAGACGAACGGCGTCTGGCGGGGTCAGGCGCTGTTCAGCCGCGCTGCGCAGGTCCTTGAGGATCACCATGCCCTGCTCGCTTTCGCCGTCGCCGATCAGCACCGCCCAGGGCGATGCCGTGCGATTGGCCCGCTTCAGCTGCTTGGCGAAGGCGGCCCCGGACAGATCGAGTTCCACCGCGCATCCGCCCCGCCGCAACTGCTGGGCCAGGACCAGGGCCTGCAGTTCGGCCGCTTCCCCCCGGCTGATCAGGTACACATCAGGGCTTGTTCCCTGAGCCCGGAGCGGCGTGCTCTTCGCTGCGCTGAGCAGGAGCACCAACCGCTCCAGGCCGATCGCCCAGCCCACTGCCGGGGTGGGCGCCCCGCCCAGCTCCTCGACAAGGCCGTCGTAGCGGCCACCACCACAGACCGTGGCCTGGGCCCCCAGCGCCCCGCTGGTGATCTCGAAGGCTGTGTGGGTGTAGTAATCCAGGCCCCGCACCAGCCTTGGGTTGAGCCGGTAGGGAATCGCCAGCTGATCCAGCGCCTGCCGCACCCGCTCGAAGCGTTGCCGGCTGGCCTCGCTGAGGCTTTCAACGAGCTGGGGCGCCTCGGCAACAACGGCCTGGGTCTGGGGGGACTTGCTGTCGAGGATGCGCAGGGGGTTCGTGCTGATCCGCTCCTGGGCTTCGGGATCAAGCTGGTGGCGGTGCGCTTCGAGCCACACCACCAGCTGACTGCGGTACCGGGCCCGGTCGGTGGCATCGCCGAGGGAATTGAGTTCCAGGGACAGGTTCCCGATTCCCAGGGCGGCGAGCAGGTCCCAGGCGATCGCCACCGCTTCAGCATCGCTGCGGGGATCGGCGAAGCCGAGCAGCTCCACGCCCAGCTGGTGGAACTGACGTTGGCGCCCTGCCTGGGGACGCTCGTAGCGAAACATCGGCCCGCCGTACCAGAGCCGCTGGGGCCCCCGGTTGAGCAGACCGTGCTGCAACACAGCACGAACCACCGAGGCCGTCCCTTCCGGCCGGAGTGTGCAGGGGCGCTGCCCCCGGTCTTCGAAGCTGTACATCTCCTTGCCGACCACATCGGTGGCGGCGCCGATGCCGCGGGCGAACAGCTCGGTGGACTCCAGCAGGGGTGTGCGGATCTCGGCCAGGGCGGCCCGGCGGAATTGCAGGCGGGCACAGGCCTCGACCTGCTGCCAGAGGGCCGTCTGCTCCGGGAGCAGATCCACCATGCCGCGAAGGCTCTTCAGTTTCTCCACGCCGGCGCCCAGCACTGCTGCCCAGTTTGCGGGAGCGCCGCTCAGTCCTCCAGGCGGCGACGGAAGTCGGCGATGGTGCGATCGAGCCCTTCGCTCAGCACCACGCTGGGCTGCCATCCGAGCTCCTGCTGGGCCAGGGTGATCACCGGCTGGCGCTGGAGGGGATCGTCCTGGGGCAGCGGCAGGGTGATCAGCGGCAGGGTGGGATCGATCCGCTCCCGCACCAGCTCCGCCAGCTGGCGAATCGTGAATTCGCCGGGATTGCCGATGTTGATCGGGCCGGGATGGTCCCCGTTCATCAAGCGGATCAGCCCCTCAACGAGGTCATCCACGAAGCAGAAGCTGCGGGTCTGGCTGCCATCGCCGTAGAGGGTGAGTGGCTCGCCCCGCAGGGCCTGAACGATGAAATTGCTCACCACACGGCCATCGTCCGGCAGCATGCGGGGGCCGTAGGTGTTGAAGATCCGGGCGATGCGGATCTCCGTTCCGTGCATGCGCTGATAGTCGTAGCAGAGGGTTTCCGCCACCCGCTTGCCTTCGTCGTAGCAGGCCCGGATGCCGTGGGTGTTAACGCTGCCCCGGTAGCTCTCCGGCTGGGGATGGACCTCCGGATCGCCGTAGACCTCGCTGGTGCTGGCCATCAGCAGCCTGGCCCCGACCCGGCGGGCCAGACCGAGCATGTTGTAGGTGCCGAGGAAACTCGTCTTGGCGGTCTTGATCGGGTTGTATTGGTAGTGGACCGGCGAGGCGGGACAGGCCAGGTGCCAGACCCGGTCCACCTCCAGCAGGATCGGCTCGGTGACGTCGTGACGGACCAGTTCGAAGCGCGGGTGGCCGATCCAGCCGGCGATGTTGCATTTGCGGCCGGTGAAGTAATTGTCGAGGCAGATGACCTCCTCGCCGGCCTCCATCAACCGATCGACCAGGTGAGAGCCAACGAAGCCGGCACCACCGGTGACCAGATTGCGCTTGGGGGCGGTGCTCACACGGATCAGGAGAAGGGTGCTGTGACTGTATGGCTGCTCCCCGGGCTTCCGCCCCGGCCGCTCATCTCACCCCCAGCCATTTCTGGATCTGAAGACTGAGCCGCCAGCCTGGCTGCTGGCGCACGAAGCCGATCGCCAGCTCGAGGCCCGCCTGGCTCTGCCAGCCAGGCTGGAGCAGCAACAGGGGGGGCGGCGCTGTTGCCTCGCTGCCAGCACTCCGGCGTGCCTCGATGGCCGCCGCGGCCATCCGCTCGGCAAAGGGGAGATCGGCCGGGTCATGCACCACCACCTTGAGCTCGTCACAGCGGGCCAGGGCTTCGGGGCCGGGGGGACGGTGGGGCTTGGGGGAGAGGGTGATCCAGTCGAAGCGGCCCGAGAGCGGATCAACGCCGCTGGTCTCGAGATGGAGCGGCAGGGGGTGCAGGGCGGCGCACAGAGCATCCAGGTGGTGGTGAAGCGGCTCTCCGCCGGTGATCACCACAAAACCGGCGCCGGCGCGGGCTGCGCTCTGCGCCAGCTGGGCCAGCTCCGCGGGCGACTGCTGCGGATGCAGCTGGGCTGCCCAGGAGTGCTTGGTGTCGCACCAGGGGCAGCCCACGGTGCAACCGCCGAGCCTGATGAAGAAGGCGCTGCGGCCGGCATGGGCCCCTTCCCCCTGCAGGGAGTGGAAGGTTTCCACCACCGGCAGGCAAGTGGCAGCATGGCCGATGGATGGATCCGCCATTCAGTTGGAGACCGGCACCCCACAGGCCTGGGATGGGCTCCGCTCCAGGACCTCCAGGGGATGGGGGGATTCGGCCGGAGCTGCGGGCAGCCGTTGTTGGGCCGCTTCGATCAGGCCGCGGAACAGGGGGTGGGGTTTGCCGGGGCGGGAGAGGAATTCCGGGTGGAACTGACAGGCCGTGAAGAAGGGGTGGCTGCTGAGTTCAATCAGTTCCACCAGGCGGCCATCGGGGGAGGTGCCACTGATGGTGAAGCCTGACTCAAGGAACAGGTTGCGGTAGGCGTTGTTGAACTCGTAGCGGTGCCGGTGCCGCTCATAGACCACTTCCTCGCCATAAAGACGGGAGGCCAGCGTGCCCGAGGCCAGGCGGCAGGGATAGACCCCGAGCCGCATCGTGCCGCCCAGATCGACCACGTCCAGTTGTTCCGGCAGCAGGTGGATCACCGGGTGAACGGCCTCGGGATCGAGTTCGGCGCTGGTGGCCCCTGGGAGCCCCGCCAGGTTGCGGGCCCATTCGATCACGGCGCACTGCATGCCCAGACACAGGCCCAGGAACGGTACCCGCTGCTCCCGGGCCCAGCGGATTGCCATCACCTTGCCGTCAACCCCCCGGTTGCCGAAGCCGCCCGGGACCACCACCGCATCCATGCCCTCCAGCAGGGCATCAGGTCCTTCGGTTTCGATCTGCTCCGCGCAGACCCAGTGCAGGTCAAGCGAGGCGTCGCGATTGATGCAGGCGTGGCGCAGGGCCTCCACCACTGACAGGTAGGCATCGTTGAGGGTCACGTATTTGCCCACCAGCGCCACCTTCACCGTCGGGCCCGGATTGCGCAGTTTCCTGACCAGCTCCGCCCAGCGGGCCATGTCGCTGGAGCGGTCTTCGAGGCCCAGCACGTCGAGCACTTCGCGGCAGAGGCCCTCCCGTTCCAGGGTGATCGGCACCGCGTAGATGCTGTCGGCATCCAGGGCCGGGATCACCGCCTTGGTGGAAACGCCGCAGAAGCCGCCGATCTTGGCCTTGAGTTCGTCGCTGATCGGCCGATCACTGCGGCAGACCAGCAAATCGGGCTGGATGCCGATCGAGCGCAGCTCCTTCACCGAGTGCTGGGTGGGTTTGGTCTTGATCTCTCCGGACGTGCCGATGTAGGGCAGCAGGGTGACGTGCACGTAGGCCAGGTCGTGGCGACCCACGTCGCCGCGGAATTCCCGGATCGCTTCGAGGAATGGCAGGGATTCGATGTCACCGACCGTGCCGCCGATCTCTGTGATCACCACATCGGCGCCGCTGTCGGCGGCGACCCGGTGGATGCGCTCGCGGATCTCGCGGGTGATGTGGGGAATCACCTGCACCGTGCCGCCGTTGAAGTCGCCGCGGCGCTCCTTGTTGATCACCGCCTGGTAGATCGAGCCGGTGGTCACGCTGTTCAGGCGCGACATGGCGGTGTCGGTGAAGCGCTCGTAGTGGCCCAGATCGAGGTCGGTCTCGGCGCCGTCCTGGGTGACGAACACTTCGCCGTGCTGGTACGGGCTCATCGTGCCCGGATCCACGTTCAGGTAGGGATCGAGCTTGAGGATCGAGACGCTGTAGCCCCGGGATTTCAGCAACCGGCCCAGGCTCGCGGCCACGATGCCCTTGCCGATGCTCGACACCACTCCGCCGGTCACGAACACGAACTTCGCCATGGGGGGTGGAGCCTGGGGCACTGGCGGACTCTTCAATCTACTGACCTTGACCAGTTCCTCCACCCGGCGGGGTCTGCCCGCAGGCGGCCACCAGCGCTGCGCGCTGGAATGCCGCCTGCGGGCAGACCCCGCCGGGTGGAGGGGGCGCCGGGTGGAGGGGGCGCCGGGTGGAGGGGGCGCCGGGTGGAGGGGGCGCCGGGTGGAGGGGGCGCCGGGTGGAGGGGGCGCCGGGTGGAGGGGGCGCCGGG